>JGI20171J29575_12612829_pt1 | contig 80778 bp, 74 predicted proteins | sample TergutNc150P4_FD_29575 | JGI IMG/M metagenome (IMG submission 29575)
GGGGCGGGGCGCGTGCGGGGCGCGTGCGGGGCGGGGCGCGTGCGGGGCGCGTGCGGGGCGGGGCGCGTGCGGGGCGCCGGCGGGGCGCACACGCACTTCGCCACCTTCGCTGCCCCGGCCCGTTTGTCAATAGCCTGCACACTGCAGCTTGACAGGCAGAAGGCTTTGTGGCATATTTAATAATACATAGAAAATTAATATGCTTTATATGTATTTAATGACAGACGGGGCACCGTACAGGGTCATTAACATCCAGCATTAAGGAGCCGACAGGCCTATGTGCCAGCTGCTATGCGCCACTGGGCGCGAACAAACCGATTTAACCGACATGCTGCGCATGTTTGCACGGGGCAGCCGCTTTCATAAGCATGGCTGGGGACTGGCAGACCTTAACCCCGGAGAATCAAGGGTCATCAAATCACCCGATCCAGCGCTCACCAGCCCATTGTTTGCGAAGATGCTAACACGGGGCTTTGTTTCCAAGAATGCCTTCGCACATCTACGTTACGCCACAATAGGCGACATCGAGCTATCTAACACCCACCCTTTTGCTGCCCGCGACAACACCGGCCGAGAGTGGGTTCTGATGCACCAAGGAACAGTGTTTGAATTCGAGGCCGCCGACAGCTATTTCTATACCCAAATCGGCACCACAGACAGTGAGCGCATCCTGCTTTATTTGCTGGACAGGGTCAACACTGGGGCCGTCAAAAAAGGCGGCGCACTGAGTGCCAATGAGCGCTTTAGCCTATTGGACAAAGAGATCCGCCGGATGGCTCCGGGCAACAAGCTCAACCTCGCTATCTACGACGGTGAGCTGATCTACCTGCACAGCAATTATGCCGACTCGCTTTATTTGCAGCGCATTAACCGCGTGTTGCTGCTCTGTTCCGTGCCACTGACCGAGAATGGAATTTGGCAACCGCTACCATTAAATACACTGTTCGCCCTAAAAGACGGCGAGGTCGTGAGGCGCGGCACGGCTCACGGCAACACCTATATCGACAGCGAAGAAGACATCAAGCTCCTTTATGCGCTCTACGCCAACTTATGACCAAGGGGATCAGGAAAATGAACCAAAAACTAAACGATATCATCAAAGAGCGGCTATATGACCGCTACATCGCGCCAACTGAACACAAGAAGGCTATTTATTCTGGTGTTGAAATTGAGCTGCCGATTGTTAATCTATGCCGCCAAGCAGTGGACTTTGCTGTGGCACATAAACTAGCCCGGCGTTTTGGTAAGCACTTTAACTTTATAGTCGAGAGCCACGACGACGATGGCAACCTGCTGGCACTAGCGGATACGGCCACTAACGACATCTTCACCTTTGACTGCTCTTATAACACGTTGGAGATTTCCTTCGGCATGGTCGACGACCTCCGCGAAGTTGCCCGGCGCTCAGGGGCTTATCTGGAATTCATCCAGAACTTCCTGCAGAAACACGACCATTTGGCAGTGGGCATGGGGATAAACCCCCACCGGGCATTCAACACACACCTGCCGATCCAAACCGGTCGTTACCGGATGCTGTTCCATCACCTACTGACCTACAAGGGTTTTGTCGCCCAAAAACTGTTCCACCCCTACCCTGCTTATGGCATGTTCTCAGCTGCCTCGCAGGTGCAGCTGGACATCCTGCCGGGCAAGCTGATCCAGTCGCTCAGGGTATTCAATGCCTTAGAGCCCTTCAAGTCTGTTCTGCTTGCCAATTCCCCTCTAAAGCCAGAAGGCCTGCTCTTGGCTCGTGATCGACTGTGGGCTGATGGTATGCAGGGCTTCAATCCCCGCAATGTTGGTGCCCATGACCCCGTGCCCGGCTCTTTGGATGAGCTGTTAGAATACTTGCTCGATGCCTCGATGTACTGCAATGAACGCGACGGCAAATACTATAACTTTGCGCCGGTGCCTCTGCGCGAGTATTTTACTAAACCAAGTATCAGCGCCGAGTACTATGCCGATGGCAGCTATCATCGCGAGAAATTTGTTCCCGCTTTGGATGACTTGACGTACTTCCGTACCTTCAAGTTCGAAGACCCGACCTTCCGGGGAACATTGGAGTTCCGCAGTGTCTGCGCCCAACCTTTGCGCGACACTATGGTTGTCCCAGCATTCCATCTAGGACTGATCAACCAGTTAGACGAGCTAGAAGAACTGCTTGGGCAGGATGCTCTTTACAGTCATGGCCTGACAGCAGTCGAATTGCGCAACCTCTTAAACCGGGAGAGCTGGCCGGCCTTTATCGACCGCAGCGCACTGTCACAAACACTGATACGCATTCTCTCTATCGCCGAAACCAGCCTCAAAAGGCGCCGAAAGAACGAGGAGCAGTTCTTGCGACCTTTGTTTGATCGAGCCGAGCACCTAACCAGCCCAGCCCGTGAATACACTCGCCGACTAGCAGCAGGCGAGAGAACAGAAGCCCTGATTTTTGACTATGCCACGTTGGCTGAACGGAGCATGGTAAAGGCGTGAATGCCTTGAGCGCTCAGAACAAGGCATTCACAGGCGATTCTCCCTTGTCCCTCTATGGCTGTAGCCTCAATTATGAAGGCCGCCATAAGGTTAAAAGAAATTAGTCCCGCAACCAAGGCGGTTGTGAGTAAGGGAGACATCAGTCCTAAGCCCGTCCTCTTCTTGTACTCCGTTGTAACGATGGTTGCTCTCATGCTTTTGCGCCTGTTCTTGCGAGACTGGTTGACAATTTGATCTCCTTTTGCAAAACAAAAACCCCATGACCGGCCAGATGGCCGAATCAGGGGCGCTTTAATTTGCTTTCCGCACCGTAAACCCAGACCCTTGCAATAAAGAGAGCGACTGATGGTAGCACCATGACTTTCTTTACACTAATCTATAGTAATGTAAAACCAATTCTTTGTCTACAGTATTTCAGGTTTATTTTAAGGTTTCAAATTTGCCATATTCATTACATATCTATATACTATATAATATTAATAGATATTTACTAGATATTTGTTCCAAGCTTACTCCTTTAATATTTTGCTTCTTTATCTTCATGTTTCTTCTGTATTCCAAATCTCTTACTCGCCCCTAATGCACTGTGGACGGACGGCGGCCAATGAGTCTTTGCGGTACCCTCAATTCAAGTGCTTGCCGACACACTTAGAAGCATTGGCTTAAAACGCCGTTCGTCCGGATAGACAGCAGGAACACAGTCGGCCCTCCCAAAACTTTTTCCATTCTTTCCATTGGCGATAGCATTATAATGGTCTTCCAATTTATCAAAGTCAGCTAGGCATCGCCCTAGTCATTGATTGAGATCTGTTATTGAAGGGAACTAATGAAGGCTTCAGAGGCGTGTTTTAGTGGGAACTGGCAACGGATACCCAGCAACCACAAAGTATACTTGCCGACAACGGCAAATCATGGGACATCTAGCGGCTCAGCACCAAGAATGAGCCGCCGGGGGTTTGTCGGACTGGCCGGGTTGTCAGTAGCTTCCCTAGCGCTTGCTCCGACCTTATCTACGCTTGCTTATTCTTCAAAAGCGGGAGCCCACAGTGCGCTATCCGCGCCCATCCCCGTTACTGGCTCTGGCACAACTATGGGCGGCAGCACTAACTCTGACTCTTCCAGTCCCAGCCTGACCACCACGGCGGCGACGGCAGACCGGGCAATTGCCAACAATACTGTCTACCGCATAACACCACAAAACAACGAGGATTTTTGTTTGGAGATCCTAGGCGGCAGCCGAAAAAAGAATGCCGCTATCCAGGCTAATACTTTTTGGGGAGGTCCAGGGCAAAAGTTCCTAGCTGTGAGCGTCTCGGACGGTGTGTTTGCCTTTGAGAGTTTAGTATCCGGATACTATTTGTCTGTTAGCACAGATAAGTTAATACAACGGCCAGGATCGCCGGATCCCGATAAATACCAGCTTTTCAGGATAGACGAAACCACCAATGCGGTTCGCATCTACAACAAGGCATCAGGAAGGTATTTAAGCGTCTCCAAAAAAGGTGTGCTCTCGCTGTCTGCGACCGCTATGGCAGCAGCTAATCTCTTCTCCCTCCAAAAAGTGGCGTTGATTGAAGGTGGGTCCTACCGCTTCAATACCGCCAATAATATGTTTTTGGGTATTAAGAAATTTTCTGATTCTGAAGGGGCACGCGCCGCATTGCTTTCCAAAAATTCATCTACCTCCTTGATTTGGAAAGTTTCAGTTGCTAAAAACGGCATTGTCATGAAGCTGGCCAATGGCAAGTCGGGCAAAGTGCTAAGTGTCTCCGGGAGCGTTGCCAGAGACAATGTCACTGCCACGCAGTCTAAAGACAGGGGCAAGAAGGGTCAACGCTTCTCGTTATTGCCAGCACATGGCGGCTGGTTTGTATTGCGAAACCAGCTCGGCAACTACTTGGCTGCATCCGGCCAAGCTGCCGGTGCTAGCCTAAGAACCACCACGAAAGAGAGCAGTGCGGCCAAATTCCGCTTCGAGTCATCTGATGCCGCTTTGGTTAAGCTTGATGCCCGGCGGCTGATTCTTGCTAAGCCCGGAGCCCATTTATATTTGAAAACCACTGTTGGTGCTAAGAATATCGCCTTAGCCCAAGCTGCCTACTCTTCCAGTGACAGTAAGGTGGCCACAGTGAACAGCGTTGGCAAGGTTACTGCAAAAGCCTATGGGGAATGCACCATCAGCGTCACGGTTGACGGCCATACTGCCAAGTGCCCTGTCTCCGTAGCCCGCAAGTGGGTGGCGCTGACCTTCGACGACGGTCCGGGAAATTACACTGCCCAATTGCTTAACGATTTGAAAAAACGCCGTGTTACCGCCACTTTCTTCGTGTTAGGCAGCATGGCCACCAGTCGCCGTGCGCTTTTGAGGCGGATGATCAGTGAAGGCCACGAAATCGGCAACCACACCTACGGCCATAATCCCAACGCATCAACCTTGATAGCCCAGCTTTCGCGCACTGATGCGGTGGTCAAGGCAGCAACCGGGCAGACCACGACACTGATGCGGCCACCAGGAGGCTCCATTAATTCCACTACCCGTAAATGCGGAAAGCCCATTGTCCTTTGGTCGGTTGACCCCCGGGACTGGGCTGACCGCAACTCTGGTATTGTTTATGACCGGGTAATCGGCAGCACCAAGAGCGGCAGTATTGTTCTGCTTCATGACATCCACCCCACTAGTACCGCCGCTGCCTTGCGCATTGTCGATACCCTGAAGGAGCGGGGCTATACTTTTGTCAGCGTGTCTGAACTGCTGAACCAGCCAAAGGCCAACACCGTTTATTCCCAAGGGACATCTAGGCCGCGCACCATGAAGGTGCTGCGCTAGGAAGGTGCCTGTCGACTGTGTTGCGCCATCTTGCGCACTGCGCCGCGCCAAGGCAGCGTAAAAGGTGCCAACCGCCCGGCTCTTGCGTTATACTGATTCTATGATACCGGTCAATGTTGAGACGCTTGTTATGAGTCCACCGCCCTATCCTTCGGCCATCATCCTTCGGCCGAACAGTGACACAGGGCCAGAGGATCGTGTGTTGCCGATCTGGATCGGCCCCACAGAAGCAGCGTCCATCGGCCTCGCCTTGGGACATCAGCAGCGCAGTCGGCCGATGACTCACGATCTCTTGGCCACCGTTATCCGGTCGCTGCATGCCAATGTAAGCAAAGTGCTAATCAATGCGGTGAAGGGCTCGACCTTCTATGCCACCATCTACCTGTCGCAAGGAGACAACGACATCACCATCGATGCCAGGCCTTCAGACTCGATAGCATTGGCAGTGCGCACTAAATCGCCGATTTATGCCGATGAAGGTGTGCTCAGCTCTGCAGCCCTCCCCTACCTGCTAAACGACGAAGCACACAAAGAGGCCGATATGGAGGAATTCCGGGAGTTTCTAAACTCCGTCAAACCCGAAGATTTTACTGGAGTCTGAATATATCCTTTTAGGTATCATGTAGTACTAATAACTATTGTCTACTTGCCTTTGCCTCATGCTCACCTTGCTAACACCCCTGCGAGCTTATCCATCTGTTGCACTAGAACTTGCGCCCCGGCTTGTTTTAGGTCTTTGGGCTTGGCCATCCCCCACCCTACCCCTACCGCATACATCCCAGCGGCACGGGCAGCACGCATGTCATAGATGCTGTCACCGATGAATACACAGGTCTGCGCCGCCACGCCCAGGCGCTCGGCTGCCAACAACAACGGCTCGGGGTCAGGCTTATGACGGACGGTGTCATCGGAGCCGATCACGAACTCAAAGAAGGGCATGAGCTGAAAGCTGTCGAGCCCTTGGATCGCCGACTCGTTGCGCTTGGATGTGACTACGGCCAACGGCACCCCGCGGGACTTCACATCGGCCAGCATCTCCCGGGTTCCCGGGAAGTACTGGAGATACTTGTCGTGGCCGATCTTGTTGTGATGTCGATAGGCGAGCACCATCTCTTCGGCGCACTGGGGGGCGAGTATCTGCATCTGCTCTGCCAGTGGCACACCCACCAGCTCCAACAGGCTGTCGTCAGGCAGACGATAGCCGAGCACTTGGTCACAGGCATAGTGGAAGCTGGCGAAGATCAACGCCCTGCTGTCAATCAGTGTCCCGTCCAAGTCGAAGAGCAGTGCGCCGTAGCGGTCGGCCTTAAAACCTGATGCGGCGCTGGCGCAGCCAGCGCCAGCGCCAGCGCCAGCAAGCGGCGCCCCGCCAGCAAGCGGCGCCCCGCCGTTAAGCGGCACCCCGTCTGCGCTCATTCTTCATCCTCTAGGTCGATGAAGGGCTCGTCGATCTCATCGAACTCCTGAAGCACGCCAGCCTGTGCCTTGTCGGCACCGGTGACCGATCCGGCCACGCTGGCAGCGCCGACACCATCCGCGCCGCCCGCCTCGTCAGCGTCGGTCGCCGCTGCAGCCAGCAAGGCGCCGGTCGCCGTAGTCGCTGCCGTCGGCGGCCGTTTCTTGGTGCCGGCCACCCGGGCAACCGCGCAGACCCGGTCGTTGTCGCCAATGTTCATCACCCTCACGCCTTGGGTGGCACGCCCTTGTTGCGAGATATCTGTAGAGCGCAGCCGAATCACCGCACCCTCCTCACTGACCAACATCAGCTCGTGTCCGGGTGCCACCACCTTCATGCCCGCCAAGCTACCTTTGCGCTCAGTCATGGCAATGGTCGCCATGCCCTGGCCACCGCGGTGGTGCTCGGTATATTCCTCCACCGGCGTACGCTTGCCATAGCCGTTATCGGTGACCACGAACAACTCGCTGCCGTCTGGGGCGATCTCCATGCCCAAAACCCTAGCGCCCTTGCCAGGGTTCATGCCAATAACACCGCTGGTGTCACGACCCGTCGGTCGTACTTCGCTCTCGTCGAAACGGATGGCCTTGCCAGCGCTGGAGACCAGCATCACTTTTTGCCCGGTCCGCACCCGGCGCACTGCAATCAGCGCATCATCGGATTTCAGGCTGATGGCAATAAGACCGGTGCTACGCGAGTTGGCATAGGCATCCATTGCTGTCTTCTTGACCATTCCCCGCTCTGTGGAAAACAACAGGTACTCGTCTTTCGGGAACTCCTTAGTGGCGATGACGGCAGCGATCTTCTCCCCCGACTCAAAAGGCAACAGGTTGACCACGGCGCTGCCCCGGGCGTGGCGGCTACCGACCGGCAGCTCGTGTACCTTCAAACGGTAGACCTTGCCACGGCTGGAGAAGAACAGCATGTAATCGTGAGTGGATGCAATAAACAAATGCTCCACAAAGTCGTCGTCTTTCAGGTTCACGCCCACCAGCCCCTTGCCGCCCCGCTTTTGCTGGCGGTAAGTGGCCACCGGCAGACGCTTGACATAGCCAGTGCGAGTGATAGTTACCACCATATCCTCTTCGGCAATCAGATCCTCGACCTCTAGATCCTTGGCGTCAGCGGCTAACTCCGTGCGCCGGGGAGTGTTGAACTTCTGCTTGATCTCCGCCAACTCCTCTTTGATTATCTGATGGACAAGCGCGGTGTCGGCCAACACCTTCCGGTACCAGTCAATGCGACCCAACAGCTCGGTTAATTCCTCCTCCAGCTTCTCGCGCTCCAAACCGGTTAGACGGCGTAGGCGCATCTCTAAGATTGCATCAGTTTGGGCAACGGAAAGACCGAAGCGTGCTATTAATGCCGCCTTAGCCTCGGCATCGTCATGTGAGCGGCGGATAATGGCGATCACCTCGTCGATGTTGTCCAGAGCGATAACCAGGCCTTGCAGGATATGCGCCCGCTCCTCAGCCTTTTGCAATTCGTAGCGGGTGCGGCGGACTATCACTTCTTCTTGATACTCGATGTAGTAAGTAAGCATCTGCTTTAGATTCAAGATGCGCGGTACACCGTCGACCAAGGCTAGCATTATAGCCCCGAAGTTGTTTTGTGCCTGAGTGTGCTTATATATCTGGTTTAAGACCACTTGGGCGATGGCACCGGATTTCAGTTCCACCATCAAGCGCATACCCTTACGGTCAGACTCGTCACGTACTAGGCTGATGTCTGGTATCTTTTTGTCCCGACGCAGCTCTTCGATCTTCTCTTCTAGTTTGGACTTGTTAACCATGTAAGGCAGCTCGTAAAAGATGATCCGGTCTTTGCCGCTGCTGGTCTTCTCCAACCGGGCACGAGCACGCAACGTCACTGACCCACGACCGGTCATATAGATATCCCGGATACCTTGTTTGCCCATAATCATTGCCCCGGTTGGGAAATCCGGCCCCGGCAGGTACTCCATCAGCTCTTCGATGCTAGCCTCTGGATGGTCAAGGAGATAGCAGGTGGCGTTGATGGTCTCGCCCAAATTATGTGGCGGGATGTTCGTGGCCATGCCTACGGCGATCCCCTGTGACCCGTTGACCAGCAAGTTCGGAAAGCGGGCAGGCAGCACAGTGGGCTCTTCCAAGGACTCATCGTAGTTGGGCATCCAATCTACAGTGTCCTTGTCCAAATCGCGCAGCAGTTCCATGGCCGCCCGTTGCAAACGCGCTTCAGTGTAGCGCATGTGAGCTGGTGAGTCGCCGTCCACTGAGCCGAAATTGCCGTGGCCGTCGATTAGCGGCAAGCGCATACTAAAGTCTTGAGCCATCCGCACCATGGTGTCGTAAACTGCCACGTCCCCGTGCGGATGATACTTGCCCAACACCTCGCCGACTGCCCAGGCCGACTTCTTATGTGGGCGATTGGGAGTAATGCCGCTCTCGTTCATGGCATAGAGAATGCGACGGTGCACCGGCTTCAGCCCATCACGAACATCCGGCAGAGCTCGGCCAACAATGACGCTCATCGAGTATTCTAGGTAGCTGCTACGCATTTCGCGCGAAATCTCAGCGGGCTCGATATTGCTGCCCGAAAGATCCATTGCCTGAGTGATGTTATCTGTCACGTTAGTCTCTTTTCCTTATTCATCCGATGAGCACCAAAACGCAAATATAAAATAAGCCTACGCCTGTTGCGACAATACCACTAAAAGGACAAGGGGAGAAAACCGCGTGGCCGCCCAGAAAGGCAAAAAACAGCCCGCCCGGTTAGATGTCCAGATAGCGCACGTCCTTGGCATGGCGCTGAATGAACTCCCGGCGCGGCTCCACTTGGTCGCCCATCAGCTCGCTGATCACCTTTTCAGCATAGAGGGCGTCATCCATAGTCACCTGGAGCAATGTCCGGCTGCTCGGCTCCATGGTCGTTTCCCAAAGCTGTTCAGGATCCATCTCGCCGAGCCCTTTGTAGCGCTGGATACTGTATTTGGTGTCTGCTGGCAGGTCGGCAAGCCGCCGTTTCAGGTGCTCGTCTTTATATATATAATCATGCTTCCTGCCCACCGAAAGCCGGTAGAGAGGTGGCTGGGCGATGTAGACATAGCCCCGTTCGAGCATTCCTGGCATGAAACGGAAGAAAAAGGTCAGCAACAGAGTGCGGATATGGGCGCCATCGACATCGGCATCGGTCATGATGATTGCTTTATGGTAACGCGCCTTATCGATATCAAACTCTTCGCCAATGCCAGTGCCGATCGCGGTGATTAAGGTATTGATGGTATCTGAGGACAACGATTTATGTAAATTCGCCCGTTCGATATTCAATATCTTACCGCGCAATGGTAAGATGGCTTGAAAGCTGCGTTCCCGTGCTTGTTTGGCACTGCCACCTGCTGAGTCGCCCTCAACAATAAACATCTCAGTCAGCTCGGGATCTTTCAAAGAGCAATCTGCCAACTTGCCGGGCAATGAGGTTTCCTTTTGCTTGCGCGCCGAAGCCTTGTACTTGTTTACTGCCTCGCGTACCCGTTTCTCTTCTAGAGCCTTGTTGACAATGGCCCTCGCCGGGTTAGGGTGCTCCTCGAAATACTCTGCCAGCCCTTGCATCACTGCCGACTGGGCGAGTGCGCGAATGTCGGTATTGCCCAGCTTAGTCTTAGTTTGCCCCTCAAACTGCGGTTCGCGCAGTTTCACCGAGATCACACAGGCCAGGCCAGCACGAACGTCTTCGCCGACCATATTGTCTTCTTTTTCCTTCAACATGCTGTGGCTGCGAGCGTAATCGTTAACCACCCGGGTAATGCCGTTCTTGAAGCCCTCCATATGAGTGCCGCCCTCGGTGGTATGAATGTTGTTGGCAAAAGCCAGTGTTGTTTCGTAATGTGTGACGTTCCACTGCAAGGCGAACTCGATCTCACCAGTCGCCTCTTGGCTGGCAGAGAAGTAAATCGGCCGGGAGAGTCCAGGGAGCACATCTTTGCCCTCGTTGATGTATTTCACAAAATCGACAATACCGCCGGCGTATTGAAAAGTCTCAGAGAAGGTTGCTCCCGCCGGCGCACCTTCCTCGGTAGCAGCCATCCGTTCGTCGTTGAAGATGATCTTGACATTCTTGTTCAAGAAAGCCATTTCCCTAAGCCGCGCTTCGACAGTTTCGTGATCATAGTCCACTGTATCGAAGATATCGGGGTCAGCCCAGAAAGTGATCTTGCACCCCGTCTTTTTTGTTTTGCCGAGCTGCTCGACCTTGCTTGTGGTTTTGCCGCGGGCGAACTCTATATGGTGGATAAGGCCGTCGCGCGCTACTTCTGCTACCACCTTCTCGGAAAGGGCGTTGACCACGCTGATTCCTACTCCGTGTAGGCCACCGGAAACCTTATAACCTTCGCCACCGAACTTGCCGCCCATATGGAGAACTGTGAACACGCCTTCCAAAGTAGATATTTTTAACTTCGGGTGTTTGCCAACGGGGATACCGCGACCGTTATCAATTACTGTTACTGAATTATCATTATGTATAGTAATCTCAATGCGATCAGCAAATCCCGCCATAGCTTCGTCGATAGAGTTGTCCACCACTTCATAGATCAGGTGATGCAGGCCCCTAGGACCAGTCGAGCCGATATACATCCCCGGGCGTTTGCGAACGGCTTCCAGACCTTCCAATACTTGGATGTCTTTTTCCGAATAGGCGGCGTTTCCCTTTATGTTCTCGGAGACGCTGTCATGCATTTCGATTGCACTTTCATTGGTCACGAATAAGCTTCCTTTCTACATACGAGAAGCGCGTTTTTATATCGCGCTTCCTGCAGCCTCCATGCATTTTCACAATTATACTATATTTGTGGTTTAATAACTAGCTTTTTATAGTGGGTTTCCGACTTAGAAACGCCTTTTTAAGGCTTTTTCAATGCCTCAATACCCTTTTTCCACTCTAAATTAGCTTTCATCGCCTTAAAAAGGCTGATGCGCAACTTTTCGTCAACAATTCGCGAAACGATTTCCCGGGCGTATCCTTCTTCCTCCGCGCTCAGCGGCAACGGCTGGACGTAAGGCTCATCCTCGCTGCGTTTTTGACTGCTTCTGCACAACTTTTTCAAACCAGCCTTACGGGAGACGGCAAAACGTACCTCTTGTAACTGGCTCTCATCGACCAATCCCATTGCCTGAGAAAGCTGCACTCTATAGATTTCTTTTTCAGCATTAAGCTCGGCGGCCCACCGTGAATCATCAACAAAGATCACGACAATGGCAGGGTTTTTTTTATCGAAGATAATGTTATCGCTATGATCAAGTACCGTATCAGCGGCAACTGTTTGCCAAGTTTTTTGGAGTTTAATGGCGGTCGCCACTTGAGAGGTATCTCCCTTGTTCAACAATGCCGCCAGACTTTCTTGTAGACTTGTACTCATCGCTTCTTCTAAGCCCCGGGTTGAGTTGCCGATCTCTGCCTTACTTCGCTGTTTGACCGTATTTCAAGTTGCTCGCTCTGCAGCATGTTCCCGGTGAGCTGTATTACTTTGCCTTGCTGATAAAGCCTCTTTGGAATCAGCTGTAGCTCTGTAGCAGTTATGACGCTTTGGCAAGCTTGTTGACAAAGGTCTGCTAAATTATTGCGCCGGGACTCATCCAGTTCTGAAAGCACGTCATCTAACAGCAGCAAAGGCATGTTGCCGGTATTTAAACGGATCAGCTCTACTTCGGCAAGTTTGATTGCCAGTGCAATGCTTCTCTGCTGTCCCTGAGAAGCAAAGTTTCTGGCATCTTGGCCGGCTAATAAAAAAACAATTTCATCACGGTGCGGCCCTACCAAGCTGAGGCCACGAGCTATTTCTTCAGATCGCCGCCGTTGCATATTCTCCAGTAGTTGTTGTTGGAGCAGCTCCCTGTTACTAACATCCATATCTGTCAGTGGAGCATCCTGAAAAGAAGCAAAATAGTCATAGCTTAATTCTTCTCTTTCAGACAACTTCCGGTATTGAACGGCAGCCTCTGTCAACAGGCGTTGAAAAAGCCGATACCGCTGGATAAGTAATTGCGCACCCAGGGATGCCAAGCTAACACTCCAAGCATCCTCTCCCGTCATTGATTTTTTGTTTGATGCCGATGATTTTTGTAAGTCTTTGAGAATTCTATTTCTTTGCTTAAGTATTTTTTGATAGTCTTGAACTATCATTGAATATTGTTTAGATATTCTTTTACCCAAACTATCTATCATAGATCGACGCTGTTCAGCTGGGCCTTTGACTAAAACCAAATCGTCGGGGGTAAACAATACGGCCGGGCTTAATTGAACTAGATCGCGTCGTTGCTTTTTCTTACCATTGAAACAATAGGAATAGGAATTTGCTTCAATATTAAGACTGATATCAAATTTTCTATCGTCCCCCTCGTAGTGCCCATGAAGGAAAGCTTGTGTAGCTTCGCGTTTTATCATTTCCTGCCATTTCGACGACCTAAAACTCTCACAATTACTTAGCAATTGTATCGCTTCTATCAAGTTAGTCTTTCCGGTAGCGTTTGATCCAACAATAATCAGACAACTACCAAGGCCGTTTATAGAAAAATTCTGATGGCTACGGAAACACTCCAATTTCAGTTCGACTAGTCGTATAGACACTTCAGTTAATACCGAACACTGCTACACCCTCAGCTATCAATGCGAACAGGCATAGTCAAGTAGAGGAAATCTTCATCATCTGAAGTCTTCAAGACACCGGCCTTCAGGGCACTTTGCCCCTCAAATACCAACTCATCTTTACCAACCACACTCAGCCCGTCAGTTATGTATTGATTATTAAAACCAATTTCTAACCTCTCTCCTTCAATTTGGGCATCAATGACCTCGATTGCACTGGCAATGTCTTGTGTCTTTGAGCTGACACTAACCCTTTGAGCTGCTGGATCAAATTCCAAGCGGATAGGATTACGGTTTTGGCCAGCAATGGAAACCCGTCTTACCGAAGTGAGTAGATCAGCAGTATTGATTACGGCTCTGACGGAGTGGTCGGCAGGGATCAATGTCTCATAATTCGGAAAATTTCCTTCTATTTTGCGGCTGACAAAAATAGTGCTTCCAAAAGAGAACATCAACTGGTTCTCTGAATCACTTACGGAAATTTCCTCATCGGCCGTTGAAAGGCGGCATATCTCGTCAAACACGGTACCTGGAACAATAATTTCCAATTCTGAATCATTGTCTATTTTTCTTTCCACAGTTGCCAGCCGATATGAATCAGTTGCCACCATGGTTAACTCTCCGTCTTTTAGCTTGGTCAGGATGCCCATCAATATAGAGCGTGACTCATCCCTAGAAACAGCTTTCAATACTTTATGAACCATCGATGACAGGTCTTTTTGCCTCAAAGTGACGCTCTTGATAATATCAACTTTTGGGAACCCTGGATAATCTAAGGGATTCATCGTTGAAATATCAAAAGTACTCCCCTCGCAGCTGACTTGCAGACTTTGGTTGTCCGATTCCAAATTGATTGCTGCTTCTGGCAGACTTTTAACAACATCCAATAACAACTTTCCCGGAACAACGGATTCGCCTTCTTGATCAACCAAAGCATCAACCTGATTTTGAATTGATATCTCAAGATCGGTTGTACGTAGAGTCAGTTTGTTATCTGCCGCTATTAAGAGAACTCCAGAAAGGATGATCATGGTTGAACGAGATGACATCCCCTTAGAGACAGCGGTCAAGGCATTTACTAATTGATTCTTTTCTATTGTCAGCTTCACAGTCTTACCTTTCTCTTATTAATAAATATATATTTTAGAACAGTATCAGTAAGTGTTGTGGAATACCTTTAAAAATAATGAAATAACTGGTGGTATTCGGTGTATCCACTATGGACAATTACTGACTTATTTTTGCTGCCTACAAGAAACCCGGGCATTTGCACATCTTTTTAGGTCAGTTTCCCCAAGCTTGTTAAAAAAATTCAGAGCTTTTCCAACATTGTTTCACACCCCGGTAAAAGACGAGAGAAAATACTAATCCATTTCATTCTAATAGTTGATTTATCAGATGTTTGATGTCGTTATCAATTTTTTGTGATAACTGACGCTTTTTCTCGATGTTATTGTAAGCGTGAATTACCGACGTATGGTCTTTTCCGCCAAAAGCGTTGCCGATGAAGGGGTAGGAGGCATCTGTCAAGCTGCGGCAGAGATACATTGCAACTTGGCGTGGGTAGGAAATGTTCTGGGAGCGTTGTGAGCCGATAAGATCCTCATGGCGGACATTAAAGAAGTTTTCTGTTTCTTTTTGAATTAGGCTAATATCAATAGACTTTTTTTCTAAGCGCCGGAAATGACTAGCTACGATAGACTCGGCTTCTTCGTTGGTGATAGGCAGATAACGGTTCTTCGTATCGTTGATCAATGTCCAAACCAAATTAGTGGCTGCACCTTCCAATTCGCGGATATTGCTACCGGACAAAGAAACTATATGTTCTGCAACGTCGTCTTTGATCAAGGACCGAGCATCTTCGCGCTCAAAGCGGCGGCAGCAAAAATCCAGATAGTTTTTGAAAATTGTCAGCTTCATTTCATGTGATGGAGCTTGGACATCGGCTATGATGCCATTGTTGAAACGGCTTAAATAACGATCATGTAAGCTGATCTCGTTAGGTGAACGGTCGGCCGACAGGACAACTTGCTTATTATTGGCTGTTAAATGGTTGAAGATGTTGAACACCGTATTAATGGTTTCTTCTCTTCTTTCTAAAAACTGAACATCATCTAATAAAAAAACATCACATTGGTAGTAGTATTTACGGTTGAATTCGGAGAAGTCACCATTTCGTGCGGCTTGGGAATATTCAGCAACAAGTTCGTTGGTTTGGATATAGACAGTCCTATAACCGCTGTTATGCTGAGATATATAGTCGTTGATGGAAAGCAGCAGATGGGTTTTCCCTAGTCCCGACTTTCCGTAGATGAATAGCGGATTCATGATGTAGCCGGGAGTCTTAGCGACTTGTAGCGCCATACTGAAGGCTCTGATGTTTGCATCTCCCACCACAAAGGATTCAAAGGTCTGACCTTGATAGCTACCACCCGGGATGATATCTGGATCAATGACGGGTGAGCCTTGCGAGTCCATAGACAAAGGAGCAGAAACGGAATGTTCCAAAGAAGTCGAACTTGACAACTCTGTTAATGGCGACCAAGATGGAGCCGTCGGTGGCAGAGGTAAAGAAGCCGGCTGAGACGTGGAAGGCAAAGCGACAGTAACAGGAGCGGGAACAGGAGTAATCAACAGGGGTTCAGGCGGCTCTGGCTGATGATGGCGGTCTGTCTCAAACGTTTTTGTTGCCGTTTTATCAAAGACTATCCGAAACCCATAGCGATGCCCGGAAACGCTCCAAATAGCGTCCTCAATAGCTGCGGTAAGATGCCTTTCCACCCAGTCCTTGGAAAAAAGATTACTGGTGTGAAGAAGCAGCTCTTGATCCGAGAGATCCAACGGCACCAAAGCCGAAAAAATCGCATTCATCGAAGAGTGGTTCTGATTGTTGTCGCGGTTCAAAAGTTGTACTGTATCAATCCAAAGCTCTGCGGCACCGGTTCCATTCAAAACAAATCCCCTTTCTCTACTCTACAAGGACAGCATCCCCCCTTTAACGCCCGGGCAAACGACGCAGTAACTGTAACCCGGCGTTAGACAGAATCCGTTTGCGATTGGCAGCCTTTTCGACAAGGCCAGCGTCTTGCAGAGACTGCAAGACGCGTGTGGCAGTGGCAGCACTGACCCCCAAAGGTCCAGCTAAGTCGGTGGGTCCGGCCGCACCAATCTCCTCAATTGTGTGTAAGGCTTGGACGGTACGAGCATCAACAAGCAATGGCTCTGCAGCACCGGACAACTGCTGTCCAGCACTGGCTATGGGGTAGGCGGGTTTCTCTGACCCACCGGAAAACCCGGTATCATTGACAACGGAACTATCAACAGCGCCTCGGTGGTGGCCTTGATAAGGGCGAGGTAAGGCGATCGACAGAGTAATTACTGTTCCCTCAACAGCATTGTCGTCAATGCTTAGATTTCCTGAATTAATGTCCAGATACTCACGCACGATCGGAAAGCCTGACCCTACTCCTTTGATATACCGGCGCATCTCGGTACTTGCCGATGTCACGCCAGGCTGTTGAACGAGCAGTTTTTTCTCTATTCCGGGACCCTGATCTGAGAAGCGCACAGTATTTCCGTGATCCAAAACGGAGACCGTGCACTCTTTAAAGTCAGCATGAATAAAGTTCTCAGCGATCTCACGAATGACAGAATACGGGATCCGTCCGCCTTGTTTCTGCGAGTGCTCATAACTAATAACAGCGATGTTTTCGATAAAGCGCAGAAGCGGGGCAGGCTCAACGTCAATGATGCGTGGGGCTGACAGCAAGTCGTCATACACAGCTATCCTTGCCTGGGTACGAATTAGCGGGCCAGAGCTAGGGACAGTGGCATCGGGCAGGTCTTTGTTGTTAAAAGCGCCTGACGGCCAGTCTTCAGACGGCATGCTGTCGGTTTGACCGAAATGCGAGCCACTTGCCGATAAATCAGAATCAGTGGCTTCAAAAGAAGACATTCCAAGTACCTTTCATGAAATATCAGGTAATTCGGTTGAATTAAACGGGCAGTTTTCCACAAAAAGCATTACTAGTTGACGAAATTTCCTATTTCTGAAGAGCTATTTTAGCAGAATAAGATCGTATCTTGAAATATAATGAAATATAATGAAAACAGATACACCGCAACTCAAGCTAAAATGACAGTCAAAAGGCCAGATATCTCAATCTGTGGAAAACTAGTGAAAAAAGTGAAATATTGAAATTGCATGTCTAAGAAGCTTAGGCCAAGACAGCATAATCAATGTAAAACCAAATGCTGCCGGCAAACGCCTCTTTGATAGGCACAAGCACTAAACACCTATTGCAATACGGATTCTGTTATCAAGGTACTTAGTAAACGTGCAGATAAACGTACATAAAACGAAACTAAAATAAGCATGAATTGACAATAAAGCATTATCAAGAACTGTCAAGGAAGACCTCCATCAGCGCTAACACAAATTTTCCACAGGAAAAGAAGAGAAATACCGTGATAGACAAAGTATCAACAGGCTGTGGAAAACAATATTACAGAACAGTAACATCTTTCATAGCCAGGAGGGAGTTTTCAAGGATATTGAAGTTGCCCACTATGGTTGACTATCCAAAGGCTGGCTTTCTTCTGAGGCTATTATGAACATATCCCCTAAAAGAGGTTCTGCCATATGGATATACTAGATAGATGAAAGCAGGTGGTAGCTCATAAGACTAACGCATAGGTTGGTTTGCGGCTTACTTGAAGGGTGAAGACGGCAGGTCGGCGGTGAGCAGGATGAGGCATAATGGAAGAGTGTTCCTTGGGGATATTGACAAAACCGCATCATACATCCTATAATCGACCACTTACACCAACTAGACGATGAGAAGAAAGAAATCATAATGAAAAGAACCTATCAACCCAATAATAGAAAGCGCGCCAAATGCCATGGCTTCCGTGCCCGTATGTCTTCGAAGGGTGGAAGAGCAGTACTGGCTGCCCGACGGGAAAAAGGCCGCAGACATCTGACGGTAAGCGGCTAACGGTTTGCGAGAGGGCAACTGGCAAGAGGCTTGAGTTGAGACAGACCATAAAGTCTTCGGAAGAGATCTCGCTGATGTTCCGAACTGCCGAGCGGCAGACACAGCGGCTGTTGACGCTGTTATGGGCAGGCGAGGACGAGGACAGGGGCCACGACGGGCGTGTGGCCTTTATAGCGGGAAAACGGCTGGGCAGTGCACCGAGCAGAAACCGTGCAAAAAGGCTGTTGAGAGAAGCGGCGCGGCAACAGGGGGCACCTTGGCCGGAGAGACGTGTGTTGCTCATAGCGCGGGAGGCCTGTGCTGGGGCGTCTCTTTTAGAAGTAAATGGGGATCTGGATAAAGCCCTAAGACGAATGTATGGCACTGGCAAAAGGCAGAACAGGTAGGAAAAGTGCGCTCAAGAACCACATCATTTATTCGATCAATTCCAAAAAACTTGGCATTGGTCTTAATAAGGGCGTACCGGCATGGTGTGTCGCCTTTATTGCCGCCGTCGTGCCGATACGTGCCAACCTGTTCAGAATACGCAATGACTGCAATTGAGCGATACGGACTGATAAAAGGCGGCCGGTTGGCGGTCAAGAGAATTTGCCGGTGCCACCCTTGGCACCCCGGCGGATATGATCCGGTGCCCTGAACAACAGTGAGCGGAGGAACCAGTGGGTTTCTGGGAAATTTTTAAAAATTGGATATTTTCGGTAATTGACTGGCTATATGCCTTTTGTGGCGACTGGGGCATGGCGATCATTCTCATCACAATAATATTTAGAATACTTATCTTTCCAATTACGGCTAGACAAATAAAATCTAGTCTTATAATGCAAAAACTGCAACCAAGAATCAAAGAAATACAAGCAAAATATGCTAGCGATAAAACGCGGCAACAAGAAGAGATGATGAAGGTTTATAAAGAGGCGAAGTTCAACCCACTTTCCGGTTGTTTGCCGATGATTTTGCAGATGCCGATATTCATCGCCCTTTATCAAGTGCTCTTGGAATTGGAAATCTTGATCACCAACTCAAATCATGACGCAAGCGCCCTGCCGGCAACCTTTTACGGGATAGTGTCAAACCTTTCCAATAGCTGTGGCACGATGTTCTCGGTAACACCAGATGGTGCGCTAGTGTCGCTACCCTATTTAGTGCTTGTCCTAATATTCGGTTGCTCAATGTTGTTGCCAATGCTGATCAATAAGACTAGGGACAGAAACACCATCTTGATGACCGGAGTGATGACAGTGGTCATGCTCTTTATTGGCTGGGGTGCTCCGGCAGGCGTGCTGCTTTATTGGGACACATCGTCATTGATAGGGGTCGGGCAACAGTTTGTAACAAAGCTACTGATGGATAAAAAAGATGAGCAACAAGAGGCACTAGAGATAGAGATAAAACCAGTGAAGGTCGAGGTGGAGAGAAAAGAACGCAAGGCACGCCCCCGCAAAAACAAGTAAGATGTTATGGGCGATCTGGCTATGCAAGGAGTGGATAGTGGTTTTAATAATAATGGCGGGCATAACTTTGGTCTATGCGATAATTCAGGGAATCTCGATGGCTGTGTTTGTCTCCCAGTGTAAGTCCAAGGATTTTTCTATTGGTATAACGGCCGTTTCAGTGGCGGCAATGATTATGGTAACTTTTATTTATATTGTTCTGTATACAACCTTGCCACTTATACTAGTTCAATTTGATGGCAGGTAGTAATTTAATAAAATGGCATTCAGAGAAGATAAGCCTGAATGGTGGAGTCCGAACGGAGTTTCTGATGAGCGAAGAACAAGAGAACATGACGCAGGCGGCGATATCTGGGGAGTCACCGGAAATAGCGGGTATGCCAGAGGATGACTATGGCCAAGGGCAGCGAGCAGATAGCACTCAAGAACTTGAAGAGGCCGCTGCTACGGTAGTGGGCGGCGAAGTTGGTGGCCAGAATTTCGAAGGAGTGGACAACCAGCCTCAAAGTGAGGAGCAGGGTTCTGGATCAGAAGAGAGATCATTTAACGAAGAAGCTCCAGAACTGACAGAAGAGCAGCTGGATATGATAGCTGATACCACATTGGAAGTAATACGAGAACTCCTCTTCTATTATGACGCCGAAAACATAAGGATCGACGAGTACGAAGGGGACGACCAAGAGCTGATCTTTGATATCATCGGTGATAACATGGCTCTATTGATCGGTCGGCATGGCCACACCTTGGACTCTCTCCAGTATTTGGTAGGAGCGATGGTTGGGAAGCGAATTGGTTTTCACTATCCAGTTGTAGTTGATGTTGAGGGGTACGTGAATCGACGTAAACAAAAATTAGTGAGCCTCGCAAAATCAGCTGCGATGAGAGCGATCCGCAATAAGCAGGAGGTAAGGCTTAGGCCTATGAACCCTTACGAACGGCGCATCATCCATGTTGCCCTCAAAGGTGATTCTAGGATTAATACTAGCTCCGAGGGAATCGAGCCAAATAGGCAGGTAGTTGTATCTTTGAAATGATATCGGTATCAAGCTCTATGCCCTAATGGTAAAACTAGGGAAGCACCGACCTAATCATGTCACACCATCTTGCAAGTAGGACCGCTCCAAGCCCGCTCGTGCGAACGGCACCATTACCGCTAGTAATGGCAGCGTTCCCTCGAACGACCTTGGGGCGGTCCTACTCACAATCCGGTGCAACAGCATCAAAGCGGTGCTTCTCTAGGGAAGTGTCGGGTGAATGATTGCCAACAATCAGCCAAGCAAGAACAATTGGCAAATAATCAGATAATGAACAAAGAAGACTACATCATAGAGCTTGAGCAGCAAGTCGATCATGTGTTCGACATAGAGACATGTTCAATGCTCGAGGCACATTTATCATTGGTTCTAGAAGCCAACCAAACAACAAACATAACAAATATTAAAGGCCTAGAGGAAGCGAGGTATCTGCATGTCTATGACTCTCTGCTAGGTCTGAAGCATCTATTGGACAGCCCAAAAGGATGTATTCTTGATATTGGCAGTGGTGCTGGCTACCCAGGAGTGCCGTTGGTGATCGCAAGTAGGTGGCAAGGGGTTCTTATAGACGCGGTAAAGAAAAAGGCGGAAATCCTTTCAAGATTTATTTGGAGACTTGGACTGGAGGGCTTGGTGCGCGTAGAGGCAACAAGGGCGGAGAAGATGGCGATACAAGAGCCGGGAGGCTTTACAGCGGTTTGTGCGAGAGCAGTCAGCCACTTAGGGGTAATTGCCGAACTAGCCGCCCCACTGTTGGTTAATGGTGGAAAGCTGATTGCCTATAAGGGGCCAAAGGCGTATCAGGAGCTTGAAGAGAGCAAGGATGTACTTAAGGTATTGGGCTTCAGTATTGTAGGCTGTGACGAATACGAGATTCCCTATAAGTGTGAAAAACGTGTGATAGCATGTCTCATAAAGACACAAGAGCCAAAATTGAAGCTTCCTAGGCATGACGGCTTTGCTCAAAAGAAGCCTCTATATAAAAGATGAAGTGTTGGTTGTGTTCATGGGCATAGTTGGCGGCTTGAAAATGATTGATGCTCATCTATTAGCTTTCAGTAAAAAATAGAACCCGTGCTTTCAAAATTTGAGTAAAACCAAGAAAGCACCGACTTAATGATATCCGAATCCAAGAAAACACCGATTAAAGCAAAACCGTGGTCATTGTCGGCCTGACTGGCAATCTTTCCCCCGATCAGCAGGACGGAAGATTGCGGCTCAGGGGTTGCAATGACTGGTATTCTGCTCAGCGCGGCACTTGCTGAGCTATTGCACCGTTGGCCTAACCTGTGGATTTACCGCATTACTAAAGAGCTATATTGAAACAAGGGCGATACTTTTCACGTGAAATATCATCCATCGGCAGACATCGAAATATTTCTCTGCTAAACCACTGTTGATATGCAGTACCAGTTATTGCGGGTTTGACCTGCAATTATTCGTCGGGCGCAGGGTACGTGAACTAAAACTGCAGCCATGTTAACGCTATTCGATAGCATCACTCCATGGCAACGGCGATTTAACATAGAATGAAGTATTGATAAGTAACAATCTCCACAACCAAACAGTGTGCGGATGGACGGGTAGGAACGTGAAAGTAAATGAAGCGATTTTCTCAAAAACAGAATGCAACTTCAAACGAATGCCAGTTTTGTAAAAACTTCGTTTCATAAGGATACTGAGTCGCAATTTCTCATTCTGTTGATTAGAGTAAAGATTGCTGGTCAAGCCCGCAATGACGAAGTTCGGCATGGTTAGATCGGCACTCTCCTAGGGAAGCACCGATTAATCAAGTCCCAGTCCCACACGGCTTCCGAGCCGCAATCTCTCACCTTGCTAATCAAGGGAAGAACTGTAAGTCCAAGCCCGCAGTGACTGGGTTTAAGCGCGAAATTGGCATCTCTTATGGGAGTGCCGACCAGTGCTATTGTGGTGGTCGTTAAACAGGATGACCAATATTCCTTATAGTCAGCGATGCGAAAGAGTGTGGGTCAAATCTACAGTGCGAGGTCTTACATTAAACGTTGTATCCTTAATGAAGCACCGATTTAAGCGTGAAAACGGCACTGATTTGCCACCGTGCGGCGACATGGTGCAAATCATGTCACGCCATCCTGCAAGTAAGATCGCCCAAGCCCGCCCGTGGGAACAGCGCCATTACCGTTAGTAGTGGCACCGTTTGCCTGAACAGCCTTGGAACGGCCTTGGAACGATCTTGCTTACAATCTGGCGCAACAGCATTAAACCGGCACTTCCCAAGGGAGATGCCGATTAATGCTGCTGTGCCAGATTGTAAGCAGAGCAACCCGCTCATCCCTTGATTAGTAGCCCAAAAGATCGTGAGCCAAGCTTACAATGACTGGGTTTAGGCGTTAGACCGACGCTTTTTTAGTCCAAGTAAATTGAAAAAGAAAGGCAATATACCATGAGGAATCGATCACCGTAATAGTAGCAAGAAATTTGCAGATTTGATTCACATATTCTGCGGTAGATGAAAGATTGCAGTTCAAGCCGACAATGACAGAGTGGCGCTGTATGCCAACGCTGGTCTAACATAGCCTATTTTGGAAATGCTTGTATGCAAAATTAAGCACAGGCTTTCAGTTATGTAGAATTTTGTAGGTAAAACGCATTTGAATGACAAGAGGGAATGTTTGGGGAAGATTTCGTATTCTAAGCCTCTAAAACTGCCAGACTTCTTTTTCTTAAGAGTACTGGAACGATTTATAACAATATTTTGAAGAGATGAGCGAAAGTCTTAGCTTTTTTCTATGTTAAACCAGCATTGACATGCAGTACCAGTCATTGCGGGCCTGATCCACAATTTTTCATCTGGTGTAGGGTACGTGGACTGAAACTGCAGCCATGCTGGCGCTATTCGATGAGCCCCCTCCATGTCAACGCCGGTTCAACAAAGACTAGATCAAAACAGTATCTGCAAGATTGTAGGCAAATGATCGGCGTGCGCCCCCGTTTTTATCATGGTTCATATTCTTTTACGATATGCTGATGCGCTTTAATTAACCTATCCATCCAATACGGTTAGGAAAACACCAATTTACTGCTGTCACGCTATCTTGTAAGCGGGATTATCCCAAGCTTGATCGGATAAACGGTGGCATTACTGCTAGTGCTGATGCCGTTTGCCCGAGCTGCAAACGGTACTCGCTTTCTTTGGGGTGGCATTACTGCTGGTGCTGATGGCGTCCGCCCGAAGAGTCTTGGAATAGCCCTGTTTGCAGTCTGGTACAACGGCATTAAACCGGCACTTCCTTAGCTTGAAAACGGAAAAGAAGGTTTGAGCCACAGCATTACGACGACCACGTAGATCAGAATACTGTTTTGAACCACAGCATTACGACGACCACGTAGATCAGAATACTGTTTTTGAAGGGAAAATTGTCGGCGAAACTTCAAGCAACCAAGTTTTAGAAATTTTTCAAATCTTGGATATTCTAAACTTTTCACGTGAAATATTTCATGTATACTTATTTAAAACTGAAGGATGGTGATAAAAATCGTGGCAAATAAGGATAAGAAGTCATTAACGCTCGCTGTTATCAACCAGAAAGGTGGCGTTGGCAAATCAACCACCAGCGTTAATCTTGGAGCAGCATTGGGAGAACTGGGTAAAAAGACACTTGTAATTGATCTGGATCCTCAAGGCAATGCTAGCAGTGGTTTTGGTGTTGAGAAAATAGCAGGTATGAAGAGCGTTTATGATGGTCTTGTTAATGATACATCTATACAGGAAATCTTACAGGAAACACAATGTAACAACGTCACAGTGGTGCCAGCAGCTATTGAGCTTGCAGGTGCGGAGCCCGAACTAGCAAATGCTATAGCCCGCGAGGCAAGGTTGAAGGATCTTCTTGCCCCTATTCGTGATGAATTCGACTTCATTCTCATTGACTGTCCTCCTTCTCTTGGCTTGCTAACGGTAAATGCCTTAATGGCTGCTGATAAGCTCCTGATTCCAATTCAGAGCGAATTCTATGCTTTGGAGGGACTGTCAAAACTCCTTGATACGATGAAGCTTGTCAAAGTTCGCCTAAATCAGAGCCTTGAAATTTTTGGGGTGGTGTTAACGATGTTTGACCAGAGAACGGCGTTGGCGAATCAAGTGGCTGATGAGGTGCGAAGGTTCTTTGGCGACAAACTGTTCAAGACAATCATTCCACGATCTGTGAAGCTTGCGGAAGCTCCAAGCTACGGGCAAACGATATTGGAATATGCCCCCACGAGTAAAGGCGCAATAGAGTACCAAAATCTAGCTAAGGAAGTGATAAAACGTGCCTGAAGACAAGAACACTGAAAACAAGAACACTAAGTCAAAGGGTGGACTTGGAAAGGGTCTAGGATCCTTAATCACCAGCGCTGACGCTGAGACAGGCATCAATGTGGACTTTACCGAAATCGCAATCAACAAGATTCAGGCTAACCCGAATCAACCGAGAATCGACTTCTCCGAAGACAAGCTGTCAGAGCTAACCGGATCCATCAAGAAAGACGGGCTGTTGCAACCGATCATTGTTCGTCCAGTAGGATCAGGATATGAGATAGTTGCTGGTGAGCGTCGTTGGCAAGCTTGTAAGAAGCTTGGCTATAAAACCATTCCGGCGAAAATCACGGTCGTCAACGATATTGAAGCCCAAGAGATCGCCTTGGTAGAAAACTTGCAACGCGATAATCTGAATGCAATCGAAGAAGCTAGGGGCTACCAGCGCTTGATGGAGATATCAGGCCGCAAACAGAAAGAGATTGCCGAGTCCGTTTCTAAGAACCAGGCAACCATTTCCAATGCCCTCCGCCTGCTCAACTTGCCGGAGGAGGTTCAAGATATGATGTTCGACGGTAAGCTGAGCGCTGGGCACGGACGGGCTATCCTCTCAGTACCGGATGACGAAGGCCGGATACGGCTGGCAACTAAAGTAGCTGAAGAGGGTCTTTCAGTACGGGAAACTGAGAACACTGCCAGGCTCTACGAGGCTCATGGCATTGAAAGGGGCAAGCGTTCCCCGCTACCAAGGTCTTTCAAGGCGGTTGCCAAGAGGCTGCGTCAACAGTTATCTACATCCGTGAAGGTGAAATGTGTTCGCGGCAAGAATCGGATTGAAATAGAATTCAAGGATGAAGCTGATCTGGAGCGCGTCTATAGCCTGATGGTTGTGGGGATGGGGGGTGCCAATGAGTTGGTTCGCGGGGTGGAATCAGACGCGGATGTTACCTCTTGGTCGTCACACCGATTTGAAGGCGGCGATATGTCTGTCAACGATACTTCTGCTGGTGCTATGGAGTCAACCAATGTTCAAGGGGCCGAACAGTCGGAGCCAAGTAACGAGGGCGCCCCGGAGGGGATCGAAAGTGCGAACAACAATGGCTAGGGCAGGAAAAGTCACTTCCTCTAGGTCAGTGCTCGAAAGGTCAAGTATCTTGTCTGATAAATCCGCCAAGGCCATATCCTTTGCCGGTGGTCTGTTTTTCGTAGCTCTGGTGGTCGGTTTTGCGATTTATCGTGACGAGCGAATCAGAAAAACCCTCGCCGATCAGCTGCAGGAGCTTTTAGATGGAGCTTCGGAGACAATCGGCCAAGCTCAAGCGACCATCTCCAAGCTCAACGGTAGTGGCAGTGACCGTCATCTTTGATGGCGCGACGGTATTCGGCCGGTGTCAGCTCAGGGAAATGTGAATGATGTGTAGGCACAAGGTGTGCGATCTGTCAAGCACTATTTATCAGGGTGGAAGGGGGCTGTTCTAAGTCGTGCAAAGCCGATAGAATTCTTACTGTAACAAAATAAAGAAAAGCACTTCGCAAGGAAGGACTTTTCAGGTGATGAGGCACAAAGGGGCGTTGTGCCTTATCGCTTTTCTGGGTATAATTATCATTCGTCTTGGGTCTTTGTAGCTCTGAGAAGGCATTCTTTGATTTCGATATACTTATCCAAATGTTGAAGGGCAGCTAGGCTACTGCAGCCCTGTTAAAGGGGTGGCGTGACGTGATCCAACGATCCTCTTCTCAGCTTGGGCGTGGAAAGGAGTACTTTGACACCTAGAAACCGACTTTGCAACATTGTCTTGGACTCCTGTTGTGATCTTCCTCGTGAGATATTCGACTCGCTTGGTGTGGGGCTGTTGCAATTCCCCTTCACCATGGATGACGGTGAGCGGTTTGATGACCTTGGATTATCCATGAGCCCTCATGCCTTTTATGATCGTCTAAGAAAGGGCGAGCGAGCGTCCACTTCTCAGATACCATACTCTATGCTTCTCGATGCGTTCGAAAAGGCGGCTGCTGAGCCGCTGCCGACGGTCTTTTTAGCCTTCTCGTCTGGCCTTTCCAGTACTTTTGGGATGATGCTACAGATCTTGGAAGAGACTCGTCGTAAGTATCCAGAGTCTGAGATATATGTGGTGGACACGCTGTTGGCCTCGGTTGCAGAGGGCTTTTTGGTCTGGGAGGCAGTCCGTCAGGCCGAACGCGGCCTGAGCGCACGAGAGCTGGTTTCGTGGGTGGAAGAGGCACGCTGGTTTGTGAACCCTTACTTTACATTGCCTGACTTGGAGACCCTGCGCTGCGGCGGTCGCATTCCAGACGTTGCCGCCTTGGTTGGCGGCAAGCTGGATATCAAGCCGATCCTGTCGTTTGACCTTACGGGGCATCTTGCATTCCACGGTGCTGTACGGGGGCGGAAAAAGGCCGTCAAGCAGCTTGTTCAGTTGTATTTGGAGCGCAGCAGCGACGACCGCCCAGGCACAGTGCTTCTGGCTTCGGCCGATGCCCCCAAAGAGCTGAAAGATATAGAGGAACAATTGTTACGGGGAATACCCGGGCTTGCCCCGACCATCTATTCCATGAGCGTAGGTCCGGTGATCGGCGCACATACCGGCCCGGATCTTCTGGCTTTGGTATTTTGGGGAAGGGATCGACGGCAAGACCTTTCATTGACTGACCGCATTGCCAACGCAGTCAGCGGTCGCAAGGCTTCGGCTGACCAAACAGAAAGCAGGAGAGATGTTTAACAAATCGATCCAGGACAGCATGATTTGCACCATGCCGCCGCCCAGCGGCAGCACAAACAGGGCACGAAAAATCAGTGTCACTTTCATGCTTAATCGGCGCCTTCCTAGGCATGCCTTCAGCGGTGGGGCAGGCCGATGATGCGGCTTGTGCTGGTTTTTGACGACCTGCGGGGCATGGCGTTGGCGAAATTACTGGTCAAAGCTGGTTTCAGTTTGAGTTGTGTAGACAAACGCCCGCGATCGGGAGCTGCGAGCGAAGAACCATCGGTCTTTTCCGAAGCCAGTTCTGCTGATGTCGACAAGCTGGAGTTCAGTGCCTCTGTGCGTGACGCCGTGAAGTTGTCAAGGACCGTGATCACACTGCTCGGCTCTCAAGAGGCCGACGAAGATGTCTATTTGGCCGGTGGCGGCATTTTCGAGTCAGCTTCGGTGAACAGTGTCTTCATCGATCTCTCGACCGTCAGTCCTCGCCTGTCACGGGAACTGGCCGACTTGGCAGCGGTACATGATCATGTTTATCTGGATGCCCCTATAGTCGGTAGTCTTCAAGACATCCGGGTCGGTCACTCACGCATCTTGGCGGCAGGGGATCGAGATGGGCTGCAACAGGTGATGCCTGTTATTGATGCGCTGTCAACACAGGTGGATATAGTGGGTGCTGCTGGAGCCGGCATGACCGCCAAGCTCGCCTCTCAAGTGGCGTTGGCCTGTGGCTTGCTCGGGTTGGTGGAGGCTCTGATGTTTGCGGAGGCCAACGGGCTGAAGAAAGCTGACATGTTAAGCCTGTTGGCAGCAGATGGCCTCTTCAGCGGCTATGCCTTGGCCTTCGGGCAAGCGATTATCAGTGAAGATTTCGCCGGCGGACTGGATGTCAGGACATTTCTGAATGAGCTCAATGTGGCTTTGGCGGCTGCCGAGGATTTGGATCTGCCTCTGCCTGGCTTGGAAACCGCCCAACAGTTATACGATTTATTGCAATTGATAGGGAACGGCAGCTGGGGTATCCAGAGCTTGGCCCTAAACTATTACGACCAAGAGCGATCAGAACATTTTGGCTTGGATTGGGGCTTGGCTCAAGGTGGCATGGATACCTATGATGCGGTCGAGGGCACGGTGGCAGACTATGGCTCATACGAATACGATGACGAGCATGAACAAGACTGCTGCCATGGTTCAGGTCGTACTCATGGCCTGGGCCACCTGCACGATCCTAGCCACGCGCATGGCCTAGGCCGTATTCATTCACATGGGGATGGATGCATCCATGAGTTTGACCCAGACGAACAAGACGATGAGGGAAGGCCGCCGTCTATGGGTTCTTACTTCTCGCATAACTGAAAATGGACAAAGGCTTGACGTATGAGTTCTTCGCTAGCTGCGCCCGCGGGCTAGAACAATTGCTGGCCGCCGAGCTACGGGGGATGGGGCTGCGAAAGTTGCGGCCACTGGTTTCGGGGGTCGCCTTCTCGGCTGCCCTGCAAGAGGCTTTGTATGTCTGCCTCTGGTCGCGGATCGCCTCTAGGGTGTTATTGGTTTTGGCACGGGTTCCGGCTGCCACGGCCGATGAGTTGTATAGCTCAGTCTATGATCTGCCTTGGGAAGAGCATCTGGCCGCCGACGGTTCTTTGTCCGTTGCTGCTCGAGGCACGAACGAGTTTCTGCGCGATGAACGCTACCTTGCTATGCGGGTCAAGGACGCGGTTGTCGACCGCTTGCGCGAGCTTACCGGAAAACGTCCTGACGTGCAAAGGCAGCGTCCGGATACGCATATCAATGTGGTCTTGCGGAGCAACAAGGCCACTGTTGCCATAGACCTTTCTGGTGAGCCCTTGCATCGGCGGGGTTACCGTTTGAAGAGCGGGGCTATCGTTGCCCCCTTGCGGGAGACATTGGCGGCGGCGTTGCTGCTGGCTGCTGGCTGGAGGGCTGGGAAACCCCTTGGCTCCCACCTGCCCGCCGCTTTTCTTTTAGACCCGCTCTGCGGTTCAGGGACGATTGCCATAGAGGCGGCGATGATCCTGTCGGATCGCGCCCCCGGCCTGTTGCGCGACTATTGGGGCTTTACGGGCTGGCTAGGGCATGACGATGAGCTTTGGCAAGACATTCTGGATGCGGCCGACCAGCGTGCTGAACAGGGTAAAAATGCGGGGAGAAGATTGACCGATGCTGTTGGTTCCCGACCGATTCAGGCTTCGGATAACGATGTTCAGGCAATCGAGTTGGCGCGGAAAAGCGCCCGTCTGGCGGGCGTGGCCGACCTTATCGACTTCCAGGCAGCCGATCTAGCGACAGTCACACTACCCAAAACACTGGCAAGCCAACATGGATTGATAGCCTGCAACCCGCCTTATGGCCAGCGCCTTTCCAGCAACGCCCAGCTGCCGGCGCTTTACGCCGCCCTTGCCGACCTAGTGGCTCGGCATCCCGGTGGTTTTGACTTGGCTATGACCACCCCCGACGAGCTCAGCGAGAGCTATCTTGCTCCGGCTCTGCCGGGCAGCAGTGTCCGCCGCTTGGCAGTGATGAACGGGCCGCTGGAAAGCAGCCTACGCATCTGGGCAGCCGAGACTCCGGACCAGTTGGAAGCTGTGCCGGCTTACGAACAGCCGAAAACTCCATCAGCAAAGTCGCTTGAGCTGGCTCGGGACAGCGAGTTTTGCAACCGGTTGACCAAAATGGCCAAGCACCGGGGCAAATGGGCGCGGCGCAGTTCTATCAGCTGTTACCGAGTCTACGATGCCGATCTTCCAGACTACAAAGTAGCCATCGACCTGTACCAAGGGGCAAGCGGCACTGCCAACGAGGGACAACGGTGGCTGCATATCGCTGAATATGCCGCTCCCGCCAGCATCGATACCGAGAAGGCACAGGGTCGTTTGGCAGAGGTGTTGCGCTTTGCTCCCTCTGTATTGGAAGTGCCGATAGCAAATGTTTTTCTAAAGCGGCGGCAACGCTCGCGTGGTGGTTCGCAGTACGCAAATCTAGGGTATTCGGCCAAAGAACAGGCCGCTAAAGCCTTGGTCTGCGAGGGCGGCCTGCTTTTCGAGATCGATTTGGCCAGCCGCCTAGACACTGGCATTTTTCTCGACCACCGCTTGACACGGGCAGATCTGCGGCAGCGGGCGGCCGGCAGAGATTGTCTGAATCTCTTTGCCTACACTGGCACGGCCAGCGTCTATATGGCGGCAGGTGGTGCCAAAAGCGTCACTACAGTCGACCTTTCCCGCAACTATTTGGATTGGGCGAAGCGGAATATGGCCCTGAATGGCCTTCATAGCAGCTCGTTGACCTTCGTTCAAGCTGATGCGCTGCGCTGGTTGGACGAGCAGCGCCACGGTCTTAGGAAGGCGCCGATCAGCCAGGCTACGACAAACACATCGCCAAATACGCCAAGCAGCAATGGGGCGGCCGCAGCCAAAACCGCTAAAAGCCGGAAACGCTTCGGGCTGGTTTTTGTCGATGTGCCAACTTTCTCCAACTCTGCCCGAATGGGCAGCCGTAGTTGGGATGTCCAACGCGACCATGCCGAATTGTTGATCGCGGTTTCCCGCCTGTTGACCGCCGATGGTGAGGCCGTCTTTTCCACTAACCTGCGCAGCTTCAAGCCGGACACCGAGACTCTGGGGAAGGCGCATGTCGAACTGACTGAGATCACCGCTAACACCATGCCTGCCGACTTTCATCGCAAGCCGCCCATCCACCACTGCTATATTCTGAAGAGAGAGGCCTGAAATGAGCAGCGAGCGAGTAAATTGACGAGTGGAGAAGGAGGTAAGGGGGTGTTTGCAGAGGGTAATGCCCAAACGGTATTCCGATGCGCTGACGGCACTGAGATGCCAGTGTCGCTGCGCTATTCGCGGCGCGCCAAGCATAGGCGGATATCTTTGACTTTTACCGGCGAGCTGACCGTCGTTTATCCGGTGTCCGAGGCCAGTTCTGCTTCAGGCCAAACGTCCGGCTGGCTTGATTTCTTGGAGCAGAACCGCGCTTGGATCGAGCGTGCCGCCGCCCGCACCCGCCATCAACGCCATGCCTATCTAGACAGCCGTAGCAAGGGGCTGCCTGAGTCTATGGACTTCCCATTGGCGCACGAGCATTGGCGCCTAGAGTATCGGCCTACAGCGGCCAAGAGCGTGTCGTTGCGCTCTGATGGCCTACTGCGCTCTGACGGCTTGGAGCAGATCTATGCCGCGACCATCAGCGGCGCGGTGGATGATGATGGGCTTTGTCAGCGGCTGCTGGTGCGTTTTGTCACTGACCGGGCGAAGGTTCTCCTGCCGCCCTTTGTTGCTGCTATTTGCAAAGAGTCCGGAACCAAGCCTCGCAGCATCGGTGTCAACCGGCGCAACAGTGCCTGGGGCATCTGCAGCAGTGCTGGGGACATCCGCCTTGATAGACGGGTTTTGCTGTTGCCAGTAGACCTTGCCAGCCAGATTGCCCGCCATGAAGCGGCGCATTTAAAACAGCATAATCACTCGCCGCGTTTTTATGACCTGCTGTATTCTTTTCCCGGCAGCAGCCCGGAACTGGAGCGCGCCGTCAAGGATGCCGGGCGCTATATTCCTGCTTGGTTTATTGACGGTACAGCACGCTGATGCGAAGTGGTTTTGCCCACAACCTGGCATAGCAGCACTAATCGGCATCCCCCTTGGTTTTTATTTCAGTCAACCGTTCTAATCCGCACACAGGCGGGGTATAACCCGTATAATCTTAAGACCAACGAATCAAGGGAGGGTGTTGGACGGTTGGCCTCGAGGCAAGCAGGGTGCTGCGCCTCGGGTTTGAGCCGTTTGTAAGTCAAGGCAGGACATCGAGGCTTTGGCTTGGGTGTCGGGGAAGAAAAGAAAGGCGGGTGACCCGTGTGGCTGCAAGGACTATTGGCGATATCGAACAGATTCTGTTGAGGGCGTTTCCGCTGAGTTTGGCGGTGCCTGATGATCGCTTGGGGCTTTTTGTCGGTGATCGGACGGAAATGGTGAGCCACGTTGCCATTGCCTTGGATGCCACAGTGCCGATGATCAAAGCTGCTGCTGCCCAAGACTGCAACCTTTTGGTTACCCATCATCCGCCGTTTTGGGACGCTCCGAAGCGTTTCACATCATCGGCTTCAGCGGGCAGCGTTGATGGAGCAGTAGTGTATGCGGCAGCTCGGGCCGGTGTAGCACTGATGACCATGCATACTAATGTTGATTGTGCGCCGAACGCTTATAAATTATTGCTGAATATGATGGAGTTGCGGTATGTTGGCGCACTGAGGCCACAAGCTCTGGCCCAAGGCGGTGCCCTTGGCCAGCTGGCGCATCCGCAGATCAACGGAACGATCACCTTGCAAACTCTAGCCGCTACCTGCGAGCGTAATTTTGGCCAACTAGCCAAGGTTTGGGGCAGCCCCCAAAAATTGCTTTGGCAGGTTGCCGTTTGCTCCGGGGCGGGCAGTGAGGTGGTGGATGATGTCCTGAGCATCCGACCGGACTGCTTTGTCACCGGGGAGCTGCGGCATCACGAGAATGTTTGCCTAGCCGACGAGGGCATCGCTGTAATCGAGCTTGGCCATGATGCCTCAGAGCTGCCCTACCGCCAGTTGTTGCAGATGACACTGGAGCACAACGGTGTCTTCCCTTTGGACATTGTGGTGCTTGAGCCTTCTGCGAGCTGGTGGACGATGGACACCTTGCGGGCTGTTCCGGCCAATGTGACCTCGCAGCGAAAGTCCCAGTGGCGCGAGGACATACCTGTGGTAGTTGCCAACGCCGAACAACGGCCGCCTGCGGAAGCAGGTGCCATAGTGGCACCGTCTGCCCCTGCCGATCTAGCTGCTGTCCGACAAGCTGTGTTTGCCTCAAACGCCTCGGTTGTTTCCCCATCGACCACGTCTGCCCCGACGGTATCCCCAACCGCACCGACGGTGTCCCCAACCAGCCCGTCCGTTTCCGCCTCTGCCGAGTCGGATATCATTGACAAGGAGCGTCCATGAACAATTCTCAGTTGCAGCCTACTTTGCTGCGCCTGACCAGTATCGATTGTGAGCTGTTGCGCCTTCAGACGCGCTATGACGTGCTGCCACAAAAAAATAAGTTGGCCGACCTTGACAAGAAGAAGGCCGACTTGGACGAGAGAGCCCAGCAACTGCAGCAGATGCGCACAAACTTGGACAACAAGTTGGAAAGCTTGAACGCCGAGGGCGAGTTGGTGCAAGAGAGAATCATTCTTGAACAGGGCAGGATGGAGGAGAACAGTGCCAATTACAAGGAGGTGGCACGGCTCTCGGCAGAGATCGAAACGCTGACCAGGCGTTTGGAGAAGCTGGATTATGACAGCAACAGCCTACAAGAGAAGTGCCAGGAACTGAAGGGTGTGCAAGCAGAACTGGAGAAACGCCAACGTGCCATAGCGGACATGGAGGAACAACTGCAGGCTTCTTGGCAAGCCGATGGTACTAAACTGTTGGAAGAAATCGAACAACTTGGCACTGAGCGACAGGCGCTGGGTACGACATTGCCTGCTGAGATTTGGGAGCGCTATGAGGCCAGCCGGGCAAAGCATAACGGCATTGGCGCTGCGGCTTTGCAGGAGGGGCTTTGTGACGGTTGCCATATGTCGTTGACCGAGGGGCAATTGGCGCGAGTTAGGCAACAGATAGCCAGTGAAGGCGTGGGCGAGTGCCCCTGTTGTCACCGGATGTTGGTGCTGCCATGAGGCTCAGCCATGAGGGCTGATGTTGCCAAGGCCGTGCCCGTTTTGGCCAGTGGTGTTCTGTATACCGACGGCGGTAGCCGGGGCAACCCCGGTGAGAGCGGCATTGGCTATGTGCTCCAAGTTGTAGGCAGCGAAGGGGCGCGTGTCATATCGAGTGGCGGCTGGTACCTAGGGAGGGCGACCAACAATCAAGCCGAATACCATGCCTTGATCTGGGGCTTGGAGAATGCCTTAGACTTGGGGTTTTGTGACATCCAGGTCAAGGCCGACAGCGAGCTTCTGGTCAAGCAGTTGAACAAGGAGTACAGGGTTAAAAATGATAAGATCAAGCCGCTTTTTGCCTTGGCAGAAGGGTTGCTGAGCCGTTTTGACACTGTGAGCGTCAGCCATGTCCGCCGTGCGTACAATAGTCAAGCGGACGGACTGGCTAATGCGGCTATGGATAACGCTGGGCCGGTCGGAGATTTCGCAAGGGGATACTTGGAGCCGACACCGGAGCTTTTTGCCACCCAAGAGGTGCCGGGCGGACCGGGGTCTCAGAGCCCGAAACCGGAGACAACGGACAGGAAGGGAAGCAGAAACATGGGCAAAGGATCAGGCATATACACTCTGACCGTCAAAGAGCATTTCGATGCAGCACACGCTCTGATAGGCTATCCCGGCGAGTGCCGGAACCTGCACGGGCACACTTGGGATGTTGAGGCCAGTGTTCAAGGCACTGTGCTCGACGAAGTGGGCATCGTCTACGACTTCAAGGACCTGAAGCGCAATCTGCTGGCGATACTCGACCAGTTTGACCACAAATACCTCAATGAAGTGCCGCCGTTTGACAAAATGAACTCGACGGCAGAGAACCTAGCCCGTGTGGTCTACGAGCAGCTGGGCGAGCGGCTGCCAGAGGGCATCGAGCTGGTGGAGGTGGCCGTTTGGGAATCACCGATCGCTCGTTTAATATACCGACAGGCATAAAACATTGTTTTCAGATGAGGAAGAAACTGGGGAAGCGCCGATCAATGCCGCTGTGCCAGATTATGAGCTGGATCGCCCTAGGCGGTCGGGCGGCTTGACGGTTGAAGTTGCCGCTGGTGCTGCGCCTATGGCGCAGGCCGCAGCCCAGACCGCGGCCCAGGCCGCGGCGCAGGCCGCAGCGCAGGCCGCAGCGCAGGCCGCAGCTAGCTCTTGTCCCCCGACCGTTTTGCTCGGGGTGACTGGCTGTATTGCTGCCTACAAAGCGGCAGAGCTGCTGCGCCTGTTGCAGAAGGCGGGTGCGCGAGTCAAGGTGGTGATGACCCCGGCGGCGGCAGAGTTCGTGACCCCTGCCACTTTCCGGGCCTTGTCCCACGAAGATGTGGCACTGGCGCCGATAGCCTCGGCAGATGAGCCGATCCACCATATTTCGCTGGCTGCCGAGGCCGATGTCTTTTTGATCGCCCCAGCCACAGCCAACACCATCAATAAACTGGCTTCTGGCATTGCCGATAACCTGTTGACCACGACGGCCTTGGCTTCAGAGGCACCAATGCTTATCGCTCCGGCGATGAATGTACACATGTGGCGGGATGCGGTCACCCAGGCCGCCTTGTCTACCTTACGGGCACGCGGCATCCAGGTCATTGAGCCAGAGGCCGGCTTGCTGGCCTGCGGCGAGGTGGGCGAGGGGCGCTTGGCAAGTATCGAGACGATAGCCGAGCGCACCATAGCGGAACTGATGCGCGCCCATAGCCTCCAAGGCCGTCGCCTGCTAGTGACGGCTGGGGCAACGCGGGAGTTCTTGGACCCGGTGCGCTTCATCTCATCCCCAGCTAGCGGTCGTACTGGCTTTTTGCTGGCTGAGGAGGCGGCGCGGCGGGGAGCGGCAGTCTGCTTGATTGCCGGCCCCAGCGAGCTGCCGACACCCTTTGGCGTCGAGCTCAAGCGAGTGATCAGTGCCGAGGAGATGCTGGCAGCCAGCATCGAGGCTTTCGAACGGTTTGCCCCTGATGCCGTGGTTTGTACCGCTGCTGTGGCCGACTACCGACCGCGTCTGCGGGCTGAGCAGAAGTTGAAGAAGCCTGACGAGCCTGAAGCTGCCGCCACCATGACCATTGAGCTTGTTCTCAACCCGGATATCCTTTTGACGCTTGCCCAGCGAAAGGAACGCTGTTTCGTGGTAGGGTTTGCAGCGGAAAGCGAGCACCTCATCGTCAACGCTCGCAGTAAGCTGCATCATAAAGGAGCTGACCTGATAGTTGCCAACAGCATAGCCGATGCCGGTATCGGTTTCGCCAGCGAGGCCAACCGCTGGCACTTTGTGGATGCGGATACGGCAGAGGACACCGGTGTCCAGCCCAAGCGGGCGCTGGTCGGCAAGCTGTTGGATCGGATCAGTGAGAGAATCAGTCAAGAAGCACCCAGATAAGACAGGCTTGTCCGTATCCGTCATCACCAGGTACGCTTGTGCCTGGTCGGATGTCGGTGTCGGTGCTGGAGCCGGGGTCAATGCTAGGGCCGGGGCCGGACAACGGGCAAGTATAATTAGACCAGACACCTAAAGACAGCAAGGAGAGGAAAGACAATGAGCAAGCAAACGCCCTACAAGACCTATCTCGAGGAAAACGAGATACCCACTGCCTATTACAACGTGCGGGCGACAATGGCCGAGGCCGCGTCCCGGCTAGGCCATGATCACGCGCCAATACTCCATCCTGGTACGCTGCAGCCAGTGACTGTGGCCGACATGGAGCCGATATTCTGCACCGAGCTGGTTAAGCAAGAGCTGAACAACAGCGATGCCCGCATTGACATCCCCGGCAAAGTCATCGACTTTTACCGTATGTACCGCCCCTCGCCGCTGATCCGGGCGAGTTTTCTGGAGCAGGCTTTGGACACGCCGGCTCGCATCTACTACAAGTACGAGGGCAACAACACCTCCGGCTCGCACAAGCTGAACTCGGCTATCGCCCAAGCCTACTATGCCAAGGAGCAAGGCCTGGGCGGCCTGACTACCGAGACCGGAGCCGGGCAATGGGGTACGGCGATGTCCATGGCCTGCGCCTACTTCGGCCTTGACCTGAAAGTCTTCATGGTCAAGGTGTCCTACGAGCAAAAGCCCTACCGCAAGATCGTGATGCAGACCTATGGTGCCGAGGTGATTGCCTCGCCCAGCGATACCACTGAAGTCGGCCACCGCATGCTGGCTGCCGACCCCACGACTTCCGGCTCGCTGGGCTGCGCTATCAGCGAAGCGGTGGAGAAGGCCGTGACCAGCGAGTCTACCCGCTATGTGCTGGGCAGCGTGCTGAACCAGGTTCTGCTGCACCAGTCGATCATCGGCTTGGAAGCCAAGACGGCCATGGACAAACTGGGCGAGTCACCGGACATCCTCATCGGCTGCGCCGGCGGCGGATCGAACCTCGGTGGCCTGATGGCTCCGTATATGGGCGACCGTTTGGCAGGCAGGCCAGCGCCCTACTTCATTGCCGCCGAGCCGGCCAGCTGCCCCTCCTTGACCCGCGGTCGTTTCGCCTATGACTTCTGCGACGTTGGTCAGGTGACGCCCTTGGCCAAGATGTACACCTTGGGCAACGGCTTTATTCCCTCGGCCAACCATGCTGGCGGCCTGCGCTACCACGGCATGAGCCCCATCCTCTCCCAGCTGTACCATGATGGCTTTCTGGATGAGGCGCGTGCCGTGGAGCAAAGCGATGTTTTTGAGGCGGCAGTGCGCTTCGCCCGCAGCGAGGGCACTCTGCCGGCCCCGGAGAGTGCCCATGCCGTCAAAGTGGCAATCGACGAAGCGCTGAAATGCAAGGAGAGCGACGAGGCAAAGGTCATCCTCTTCGGCCTGACCGGCAACGGTTATTTCGACCTGGCCGCCTACCAGCAGTACAACGAGGGCACGATGCGTGACAATATTCCCAGCGATACCGATTTGGAGCGGGGCTTCGCCACCATCCCGCAGTTGGAGGGCATCCAGTAGGAAAGCGCCGTGGGGGCGTGCTTGGGGCTTCGGTTGGCAGTCAGCCCGTGGGTGTTCTTTGGCATTCTGCTACTTGACGGATGCCTGTTGCCGTGATACGCTGGCGTCCAGCAAGAGGGGTTTGAAGAGGCAGGGGCGCCGCTGGTGCCCCGGTGCAGGGACAGCCGGCACCCCATGACCCCCGAGGCAGACCAGAGGACCGACCGCCCAGTCACGACATGGAGGCCAGGCCGTGCGCCATCTGCAAGGAACATATGGAACCCCCCCATAACGGGCGTTACGTAACGGGCGTGATGAGGTTAGGCAGATAAGGCCCATGCCGGCAGCAGCCGGCATGGGCCTGAGCGTTCTTGGGGCGCGGCGGGCTCCCGGCCCGGCCGTGCTCGCCTGTTGCCCGGGGTCGGGGCTTTGCAGCCGCTACTGCGGCCATGCCCCCGGCGTGTCTGGGGAGGCTGACGAAAACACCATCCTTTAAGGAGGAGTACTATATGAGAAAAATGACAAGGGCGGCCCTCGTGCCGCTGATAACGGCAGCGCTGCTGCTGCCATTGGGGACATGCGGCCCCGGCCCCGGCACAGGGGCATCCGCGCCGGGCGAGGAGTGGATGCCCACTGCCGGCCAGCAGCCCGGCCAGCTGCCGGAGGGCAGCGTGGCCGGCGGGCGCTACCAAGTGGCCAGCACGGGCCAGGGCCAGGGTGGCTCTGGGGCGATGGCCTTTTCTTCGTCAATCTATGACTTCAGCAATATCCGCACTGCGAACCTCGTCTTCTCCGGCACGGTGCTGAAGGCGGAGACGTACAAGTACGCACTGGATTTGCCCGACACCCCGTTAGAGGCTAGAGAGACGGGAATTGCGCCGCCGTCCGAGGGGCACGCTGGATATCAAGCGGACCCAGTACCGCGATAAATGCACCGTGAGGATAGAGCGCGGCGACGAGAAGAAGAACACGCACCGCAATGTTGCGGAGGTCACCGGCTGGAATGAGCCCAGCTACTCCCTCGCCGACGGCACTCTGATAGGCGAGGGCAACAAGTGCCTGACCATCCAGGCCTACGGCCCCTTCTTCAATTTTCTCCCGGGTTCGATCGAGCAGTCCCGCACCATAGCCCACGAGGCCGGCCATGTGATCGGCTTGGGCGACGTTTACAAGACTCCAAGCGATCCGTCGGGCGCCGTCTTCGACACCAGCGACGCGCTGATGGGTGATGGCAGCAGGAAGCTCAACCACATCGGCCAGCCGGACATCAACGGCGTGGCCATCATCCGCGGTGACCCCTGGATGTACGACGCCTACGGCAGGAAGTACTGGGGCGCACCGGGAACCTTCTACAGCGGCGGCTGGCGGCAGGCCTACACGGGCGCCTGGTACTTCTTCGCCCCTAACGAGCGCCAGGTGTCGAGCTACCAGGTGATGCTGGCGCCCGAGGCCAACACCTCCAAGCGCATGGAAATAGAAAATAAGCCTCAAGCGCCCCGGGCGGCCAGCAGGGCGCGGGCGAACTCTGCCCAGCCGTCGGCGGTGCTGCCCTGGGTGTAAAAGGTCGGTCGGTCGGCCTCGGCGCGGGCCGTGATGGCCGGCAGGACGGCCTCTGACTCCAAGGCGTTGGCCACCACCACCAAGGAGCCGGCATGTGCGCCCATCTCGATGTCTTGGGGTGAGTCGCCGACGGCCACGCACTGCTGCCGCCCCAGGCCGAGTTCGGCGATGTCCGCCTCGACCGCCCGGGCCTTGGTGGCACCACGGGGGATCAGGTGGTAGATATGCACCTCGTCGCAGTCTACCAAGGTATGGGAGGCCGGGTGGATGACGCCGTTGTCGATGAGCTGTAAGGGCAGCGGACCCTCGACCAACACGGCTTCGGCCTGGCTGATGTCCAAATTGCCACGGAAGATATGGCCGACATCAGCATTGCCGCCGATATTTAGGCCATGCGGCTCGATCTTTCCGGGGAAAGCGGCCAGTAGGCTGTCCACCGCACCGCTTTTTAAGATCAGTTCGTGCGGCGTTACGCCTCCCGGCAGCTCGCCAGGGGCTAAATTGGCTCCGAGGACGACGCTTTGCCAGTCTCCCAGTCGATAGCGCTTGCGCATCCTAGCGCCCGTGCCCTCGATCACCAAGGTACCGGCCTCGCCGATGAACTTCTCCAAAGCCAATATGCGCAGAATCTCATGGCCCTGCACACCGTTGCGGCCAGTGACAATGACTACCGTGATGCCAGCCTGCTTCAAAGACACCAGCGCTTCGGCCGTTGCCGTGCTGGCCCGACCGTCGTGGGCGGCCAGCAGATGGCCACCGGGGGCGAAGAGTGTGCCATCCAAGTCGGTGTATATGTGGGTTACTGTGGAGAGGTGTTCAGCAGCCTCTGGCGAGCCGACCGGGAACAATTTCAGCCTTAACCGTTGCAAAGTGTCCTGCATCTGCGGTACCATCGCTTTCTGGGAATGATCAAGAGGCAAACCAGTATAACACCAATTGAAAGTTGACCCATGTTTTTTGAACGCCTGCAATCCAACATGGTCCGGCTTCTGAACAAGCGCTACTTAAGTTTGGGCCCCACTGAGCAAACACATCTACCCAGCCCGGTTCACGGGCATCGTTACTTGCTCTACCTGCACGTTCCGTTCTGTGAGCGTCTGTGTCCCTATTGTTCTTTCAACCGTTATGTTTTCAACGTTGAGAGCGCGACGGCATACTTTGCTGACCTCCGTGACGAGATGCGGATGCTTGCGAACATCGGCTATGACTTCGATGCACTCTATATCGGCGGCGGCACACCTACTATTATGCCGACACAGTTGCTAGCTACTATCGACTTGGCCAAACAGCTGTTCTCCATCAAAGAGGTCAGCTGCGAGACCAACCCCAACCACTTGGCTTTGGAGGTCGTCGAGCAGCTGGAAGGGCATGTGCAGCGGTTGTCGGTGGGCGTACAGAGCTTTGACGACGGCTTGCTGCGCCAGATGGACCGCTATGAGAAGTATGGCTCTGGACTGGAGACGCTGATACGTATCCAAACCATGCGCGACCGTTTCCAGAGCTTGAGCATCGACATGATCTTCAACTTCCCGTCTCAAACCGAGGACATCCTGATTAACGATTTGGCCTCGGTGCTAGAAAGTGGCGCCAACCAAGTGACTTTTTACCCTTTGATGGTTTCACCGTCTGTGGCTGCGTCGTTGGCGCGTACTGTAGGGCGGGTCGACTATGCCCGTGAGCAGTATTATTACGAGATGATCTGCGAAGCTCTGACCGGTAGCGGCAAGCCGGTACCCAAGGCGGCGGAGCGGCCGGCCAGCCGATCTGCCGCAGGCTCTGCCGACTGCCATACGGGCAGACTGACAGCTGGGGCGGCCAGCCTGCCTGCGGCCAGCCCGGGTACAGGCGGCCTGCCTGCGGCCAGCCCGGGTACAGGCGGCCTGCCTGCGGCCAGCCCGGCCTTCGACTTCAGTAGCGCCTGGACATTCAACAGGGTTCAGCCGCCAGCAGCCAGCGAAAACAAGCAGATGATCGATGAGTATATTGTAGATTACGAGGAATACCCGGCCATCGGCTCCGGGGGAATGTCATATCTAGACGGATCGCTGTTTGTCAATACTTTCTCCTTAGCCGAATACCATGAGATGCTGAGCAAGGGGCGGATGAGTGTCAGCGGGGTTACACATTTCTCAAAATACGACCGCATGCGGTACCGTCTAATGATGCAATTGTTCGGCTTGCGCTTGGATAAGCAACAATGGCAACGGGATTTCCGTTGCAGCGTGGCGCGTGGCGTTCCCGGCGAATACCTGTTCTTCAAGTCTGCAGGGGCGATAGCCTATGAAGACGACAAGGAGATTCGTCTGACACCGAAAGGCCGGTATTTGACAGTAGCATTGATGCGTGAGTTCTTTGTCGGTGTCAACCGGGTTCGCGACCAGGCACGTGCAGCTTTGGCCGATGCGGAGCGTGAGCTGCTGTTCGGGGAACAAACACATCTGCATAGCTGAACGGCGGAAAACCGATGAACACGGAAAGCGAGAAAACAGTGAGACTTGGAGTACTGCGAAGGCCTTCTGACGAGACGAAGGGAAACCGGCTGCCGATTGTCGTTCGCTTGCTGTCTGTGGCGTTTTGTCTCAGTTTGGCCGCTGTGATTGGCTTTGGCTTGGTGGCCTGCAAGACTTCCAGCAGTTCGGCGGCGGATGATGGCATCGGCAGCCTAGATGTTGGCGATACCCCGAAGCCCGTTGAGATCGGTAAGGTTTGGCCGCTCACCGGGCTGCCGGCCAAAGACAATGACCCGATAAACCGCCGTCCCTTGTCCATAAAGATTGAGAACTCCCCAGTTGCCCGTCCGCAGCTGGGCATCAGCCATGCCGACGTGGTCTATGAGAGCGTCACCGAGGGCGGCATTACCCGCTTCAACTGTATTTTCCAAAGTGATATCCCGGACGAGGTAGGACCGGTCCGTAGCGCCCGCAATACTGATATTAGCATCGTACCGCAGTATCAAGGCCTCTTTTTCTACAGTGGAGCCAATTCCACCGTGGAGAGGGAGATCAGGAATGCCGGCATCGACAATATGGGCAACACGCCGGCCGAGAGCCTGTATTACCGGGTCAGGTATCGGGCTGCACCGCATAACCTTTATCTCAAACTTTCCGATGCCTATCAAGTGGCTGAGAAGTTGAGGCTTACGACTACCTTGAAAAGTCCGCCGACTTTGAGCTTCCTCACCGGCGACCAAGCTGTCGATGCTGGCAGTGCTGCCGGCAAGACTGCTGCTGTTAGCAAAAACAGCACTAACAGCGGCACGGATAGCGACAGTGCGGATAGCACAAAATCTTCTGCCAGTTCTGACGGCTCTCAGGCAACAACCCCAGATGAGATAGCGGCCATCAAACTGACAGTGCCTCTTTCCGATGACTACGTGGTCAACTGGGATTACAGCAGCTCCAAGAAGGTCTATGCCCGCTCAATGGGCAGCGCTAAAAGCCTCGATGCCGAGTCTTCCCAGCCAATCGAGGCCACTAACGTGGTCGTGCTCTGGGCCTCTTATGTTCCCGGCGTTATTGCCAACCGCAGCCAGACCTATAACGTTGATCTGAAAACCACCGGCCAAGCCTCCCTGTTCATGGGTGGGAAGCGTATTGACGGGACCTGGAAGGCTGGTGCCAAGACACCGCCCCGTTTTTATGACAAGCTTGGCCAAGAGATCTACTTGACCCCTGGAAAGACTTGGTTTGAGGTGGTGGACACCAAGGTCAAGCTCAAAGTTTCTGGCAGTTAGGGCGGCTAAATGGGCATAGTTGAAGCGTTTGCGGTGCCGCATCCGCCGATCTTGGTGCCAGGCATCGGTCGGGGTGAAGAACAGGGGGCGCAAGCGACGGTTTCGGCTTATCGCCAAGTTGCTGAACGAATCGGGGCCTTGGCTCCGGAGCTGCTGATCATCAGCTCTCCACATGCCCCGCTGTACTCTGATGCATTTTGTGTTTCCACCGGCTGCAAGACCTGGGGGGATTTTCGGGACTTCAGGTTCGCGGCTGGGCGCGTCGACATCAACCTCGATGTGGATTTTGCCGAGGTGCTACTATCCCGGGCCAAGTCAGCCGGCTTGCCGGTGGTGCTCCAACCGGTAAAGCCAGGCAGTCTCGACCACGGCTGCATGGTGCCGCTCTACTTCATTCATCCGCATTTGCCGACGGGCTGCCGGGTGTTACGAATATCTATTTCCTTTTTGGACGCAGAACAACACTACAGCTTCGGCCAGTGCATAGCACAGGTGGCCCAAGAGCTCAAACGCCGTACTGTCTATTTGGCCAGCGGCGACTTGTCGCATAAGCTGAAGGAGACGGGCCCCTATGGCTATGACCCGGCCGGCCCGAAGTTCGACGCTGCGGTCATCGAGGCTTTCGCTAGCGGCGAGCTGGAGCGGTTGATGCATTTTCCGGCAGACTTCCGGGAGCAGGCAGCCGAGTGTGGGCTGAGTTCCTTCATTGTCATGGCTGGTGCCCTAGATGCCTTGGCTCGGCCGTTGGAGTGCTCACAACTGCTCTCCTATGAGGGGCCTTGGGGCATCGGCTACGGGGTAGCGCGTTTTGTTCCCGATGGATGTGGGGAGGTTGGTACCACCACGGCCTCGCTGCCAGTACGGTTGGCGTGGGCCGCCTTAACCGACCATTTGGACGGCCTCGGCCCCTCACAAACATCAACGCAGGTGGCAGCGTTGCTTCGGGGTCTTCCCAAAGACGATGCCACGATGCTCCAATACCTTCAGTCCCAGCAGGCGGGGGCGTTTGTCTCCTTCAAGAAGCGCGGTGAGCTGCGCGGCTGTATCGGCACCATTCAAGCTACTACGGAGAACATTTTCACTGAGATCTGCCAGAACACGGTGAGCGCTGCTGCCCATGACCCACGTTTTCAGCCCATCCAGTCTGTGGAGGTACCCGAACTGAGCTGTAGTGTTGACATTCTTGGCGCGGCCGAGTCCATCGACAGCTTAGGGCAATTGGATGTCAAGCGCTACGGGGTGATTGTCAGCAATAAAGGCCGACGTGGCCTTTTGTTGCCGGACTTAGATGGAGTGGACACGCCTGAGCAGCAGGTGGAGATCGCCTTGCACAAAGCCGGCATCAGTCCGCGCCAGGCCTACCGCATGGAGCGCTTCGAAGTGCGACGCTATGAGTGATGGTGACGATGGGGCTGGTAGCAATGCCGTGTCTGGCGCTGGCGGTGTGAGCGGCGGCGTGTCTGCGAGCAACTCCGGGGGCGCGACAGAAAACAGGGTCGGCAAGCCGTGCGCCATCTGCCCGATCTGCCCCCATGCCTGCCGTCTGCAAGACGGCCAAGCCGGTTTTTGCCGGGCTCGTCTGGCCAAGGATGGCCGAGTCCAGCCCCTGGCCTTCGGGAGAGTCACAGCGCTGGCTCTTGACCCGATAGAGAAGAAGCCCTTAGCTCATTTTTTGCCGGGTTCGGCCATCCTCAGCGTTGGCGGCTTTGGCTGCAACCTGCGCTGCCCTTTCTGCCAGAATGCCGATATCTCCCAATGGGGCGCCTCTGCTGGCTCAGAGAGCCTGACCTTGGAGGTTGCCAGTGGTTCAAAAGCTGCTCAAAAGGCAATGGCCAAAGCTGCTAACCTGCGCCAACTGCTGCCAGAGGACTTGGTTGCTGAGGCCGTGAGGCTGAGGCCACGGGGAAACGTCGGCATCGCCTACACCTACAATGAGCCTTTGATCGCCTATGAGTACTTTCAACAAAGTGCCCACTTGGCGCATCAAGCGGGCTTGGCCAATGTCGTGGTCAGTAACGGCTACCTGAGCCAAGAGCCGCTGCGTGAGCTGTTAGGCTTGATCGATGCCGCGAACATCGATCTCAAGGTTTTCAGTCAGTCGGCCTACACACTGCTAGGTGCTCCGCAGGGCCTAGAGCGCGTTAAGGAGAATATCGAGCTTTTGTCTGCACATTGCCATTTAGAAGTGACCACGCTGATCGTCCCCGGTCTAAATAACGATGAGGAGCAAATTGCCGCAATCGCCGCTTGGCTGGCTTCGATACGCCGCGACATTCCCCTGCATATCACCCGCTTTCATCCCGCCTTCCAAATGACGAGCACACCACCGCCACTCCGCCAAGATATCTACCGCTATGTCAAAATAGCCAGCATGTGGCTGGAGCACGTACAGGCCGGCAACGTGTGAGGGGAATTGTCAAGCTATGAAAGAGTTCCATCCCTTTTCATACGGTTGATCTGTATATGTAAAGTTTTGGCATGTGCCTGAGCCACTGTGCATTGCTCGCTATAAAGAAGAAAACCGCAGTTAAACTGCGGTTTTCGAGTGATCTATGGTGGAGATGATGGGATTCGAACCCACGACCTATACGTTGCGAACGTATTGCTCTCCCAGCTGAGCTACATCCCCGGTTGATCCATTCGGTCTCTCTGCGACAGCTGAGTCGAACTCAAGAGCGGCTTGATAGCCGCTGCCGCTGCCGCTGCCAAAGGCGCTGAATGATTTTACCATACCTCGACCGTTCTCAGTCCGTCATGAACTCCGAGGCTCCAGGCAGGGGGATGTGGCCAAGGCTGACCACTGGCACGCCCTCGAACTCTTGCCACCCTATCTCCTCGGTGAGCACCACGGCGATCACTGCGATCTCGCAGTCGGTTTGTTCGGCCAGGTGCATGATTGCCCGCATTGTGCCACCGGTCGATAGTACGTCGTCGAGGATGCAGATACGTTTGCCGCACAGTTCTTGCAGTTTGTCCTCACCGAGGTAGAAGCGCTGCGGGTTGTTGGTGGTGATCGATTTCACCTCCACCGACACTGGGTTATGCATATAGAGCTTCAGGCTCTTACGCAGCACCACGTAGTCCATGTTGTTTAAAGAGCGCGCCAGCTCCTGCGCCAAGGCGATTGCCTTGGCCTCGGCAGTTAGGATAATATCAAAGTCAAAGGCTGCTAGCCGCTGCCGCAAAGCCTCGGCGGCTTCGGCATTCAACACGGTTTCTCCCATCATGTCCAAGGCGTAGATGGAAAAGCCGTCTTCACCTCTGACCAGCGGCAGGTTAACTGTCTTGCCGCTGGGCAAACCCATTCCAACATCCCATTTTTCGGGCCATCTTTCAGCCATACTGTCTCCCTCTCCTTATCTTATTGCGGGTTCGATTCTTCTTTGTGCGCCAGCAAACTGGCGTTTACCTTGCGGATCAGCCCCAAGAGCTGTTGTTGCTCGGTCATTGTCAAGCCGGAGAACATTTCTTTCCGTAACTCTGCTTGGGCGGCCTTGATGCGCTTGGCATAGGCCATCCCTGTGTCGGTGATAAAGACTTTGCGTGCCCGGCGGTCGCGGCTGTCGCTCTCTGAGCGCACCAAGCCACGCCTCTCCAGCTTAGCCACCAGCTCGCTGGCTGAGGACGGGCGGATATCAAAGCCTTCGACCATCTCCTTGATCGGGATGCCGTCCCGTTCCGCCAGCTTCACCAGTAGACGCGCCTGGCCGCGCATGGCGCGGAAACGTGCTCCAGACGGCCTAGCAATGCATCCCTTGTCAAGCCCTGCAGTGAGCGTTGGGCAGTGTTGGCGGTGAAGGTGCTGCTGTTGCTGGTCAAAGCCGATGTGATGTAACAAGTGAGCGGTTTGATGGCACTCAACAAGCAAGGATCGCTGGAGGTCGTCCAGATTATCCCCATTAGGAGCAGATATGTCGGCTACGGCCATCAAAATCCCTTTCCGAAAACAATATTACGCTATCTGATTATATAGAAAAGAACGGCAAGCAACTTAGCTCACAATCTGGAACAGCAGCATTGATCGGCGTTTCCTTGGGCGAACTGTGACTTGATGGGCATTATGCCTTTGGGCATCGTCTGTCCGAACCGCCATCGCCCATGTTGCGACTATCTGGGTGTCGTTCGCATCCAGGGCTGCGAACTGTGCGCCCAGTGTTCCTGTTCATACTGGGGTCATAGACCGCATAGCTGTTCTTACCTTGCATCTTGGCGTGGTACATGGCAATATCTGCCATTCGGATCAGGTCATGGTAGTCGGCGGCCTGTTCCGGGGCGACTGCCATGCCAATGCTTAACCCGATGCGGTGGTTCTCAATGTATTCTTGCAGCTCGAGGCGTTCTTTAAAGGCTAGATACAGTCGCTCTATGTATGTTTGGGCATCTTGATGGCTAGAGATCGGCAGCAGCTGCACGAACTCGTCGCCACCCAAACGTGCTGTTAGGCAGTCTGTGTTCTTCTCCTTAGCGGTCTGCGCCAGCATCTCGTCAAGCAGCTGCCCTATCAGCTTCAGCAGGGTGTCGCCCACGTCATGGCCGGCTTGGTCGTTGACGGCTTTGAAATTATCTATGTCTAGGAATAATACAGCCAGCAAACCCCGCTGCTCTTCCAGCGTTTTAGCACTCTCGTCGAGGTAGGTGAAGAAAAACCGGCGATTTGGCAGGCCGGTGACGGCATCGTCGTTGGCTTGGGTATAGAGGCTTTTTTGGATTCGCCGGTTCTCTCGCATTATGAGCAGCAGAATCGTCAAAAGTAAGGCGATCACCAAAACGACTATACCGATAAGCAAAGCTAGATAAAAGTCGGGGGTGTTATAGGCATCAACCAACAGTTGTTCGTCGAATTCAGCGGTGGTAGGGACAATGTCTGTCCCACCGGAAGTGCCTATTGGAAAGACTGTAATAATCAACTTGTCCCGCCCCTGAAAGTAGCCTGTTCGAACCGAGGGTGCATCAAATATGCCACTAAAGTATAGCATTTTCTAAGAATGAAAATATATATTGATGTATGGGAGGCGGTGATAAAATCAGCTGACGAGATCACCATGAGTCACGACGGGGCACGGCGGCTCACCATGAGCCATCTCGGATCGCCGTGAGCTATGGCAATCCGAGATGGCTCACAGCGAATCAAGGCAGGCTTTCTTGCACTAAAAAGGAGGATCCGTCGATGGTCTCGAACAGGCAGGCTTGGTTTGGGCAGGTTTGCAGGCAAGCGCTGCAGCCTAAGCAGTACAGGGGATCGACCTCAACCCAGGGGTCTTCCTCGCCGGACACGGTCTGCCGAGCATGGACGGGGCAAGCATCGACACACAGGCCGCAAAGCGTACAACGCGACTGGTCGGTATCGCTGACTGTGACGCTGACTTCCTCGGCGTGAGCGGGGTTGCGACCCAATGCCTCCACCAACAGGTAGCGCAGTGGGGCTACAATCGGTTGGGTGGCAGCGCCGGCCGGCTCGCTGAAGCGGCTGGCCAAGCGGGTGGCGTTGAGGCTTTCTTTGCGTGCCCGCTGCTTTTGCACCTCGTTTGCAGCCCGGTTGCCAACGCGGTCGGCCTCGCTCATGGCTTTTTGCAGTTGGGAGAAGATGCCAGTGAAGGCATCGCGTCGACTGGTTTCCGAGTCACTGGTGAAAAACTCACGGATGTTGGGACGCTGGTATTGGGGCAGTTGCTCGGGTTCTGAGATTGGTGTCACCATCTGGCTGGCCCATCCCTCAGCCTTATCGATGCTTGCTGCTAGCAGCGAGTCCACTTGGCCTTTGGCGTTTACCGGGCAGTCCTCGCATTGGCCTGGTGGCAGGTAGACGAACAGCTCTTGGAGGCGCGAAACCCCGATCTCGTTTAAGGCGGAGAACCAGACCTCCGTGGTGAGCATCCCCAAACAGGGCACTACCAGCAGGTTCTCGCTCTGCCTGGCCTGGTTGGCCAGCGCCAATGCGGCCTCGGCGGCTTCTGGCTCGCTGCTGGCGGCCTGAATCCGGAGCAAGGCCATGCTGCGCTCGCAGCCGATGGCCAGCTTCTCGACGCGCAATGTGGCTTGTAGTAGCAGACGGTTGATCTGCTGGATGGAGCGTTTGGAGGCAGCCAAGGCGTTCGTCGGGCAAAACGCCACGCAAAAACCGCAGTTCAGGCAGTCGGTGGTCATATATGGCCGGTTGTAGATGGGGTGGTGAAGAACCGCGTTCATCGGGCAGCCCTCGGCGCAGAGGCCGCAGTCGCTCGGAAGCTTGGCCGAACGCAGGCACTGGCTGGCCAAGACGATCATGGCTCCGCTGTCGAAGTCACTGATCCCTGGGTTACAGGCCGAAATTAGCTTGTTGGTCTGAATGTCGCTTTCCATAATGCAAGTATAAGTGATACCCTCATTCTATGAATGATTACAACGCCAAAGGATTCAGCGAACTAGTGCAAATCGTTGCCCGCCTACGCGCCCCCGACGGCTGCCCTTGGGACAAGGAGCAGACCCATGCCTCGGTGGCTAGGAACGTTACCGAAGAGGCCGCCGAGGTGGTGGATGCCATAGAGCAAAACGACCTTCCCGGGCTGGTCGAGGAGTTGGGCGACCTACTGTTGCAGGTCGTGTTGCAGGCGCAGATTGCCAAAGACGAGGGGGAATTTGAGCTAGATGATGTGATCTGCGGCATCAGCGAGAAGCTGGTGCGCCGCCACCCTCATGTTTTCGGCACTTCGGCTGCCCTAGATGCCGCCCGCCTTGACCCCGAGCAGCGGCTGGCTTTTGAGCAAAGGATCGCTGAGGCCAAAAGCCCGGAGGCGGTACTGGGGCTTTGGGATCAGATCAAACTGTTGGAGCGAGAACAGAAGGCTGGGCGGCGGGCGGCGGCACTGGTTGCCGACTCCGGCATTCCCAATGGGACGGTTACTGCCCCTGCGGCTTTTGCAACCTCCAGTGGGGCTGCCGGTTTTGCCACTTCAGACCCTGTCTCCGGCCTCTTGGACAGTGTGCCCACTGCCCTGCCGGCCTTGATGCAAGCCCAGGATATCTCCCGTAAGGCCATCTCGGCTGGCTTTGATTGGCAGGGACTGGACGGGGTATGGGACCAGGTTTTCTCCGAAATCAAAGAATACCGGCAGGAAAGCTTGGGAAGCAGCCATGCTGCCGAGGAGTTCGGCGACCTGTTGTTCTCGTTGGTCAATGTCGCCCGGCGGGAAGGCATTGACGCTGAGAGTGCTCTGCGCAGCTCATGCCGAAAATTTCGGTCGCGTTGGGCTATTATGGAAAGGTGCGCTGCCGAGCAGGGGAAAGATACTCTTAGCTGCTCCACAGAGGAGCTGGAGTTGCTTTGGCAGCAAGCAAAAGCAGAGTTGCATGAGGCCAAGGCCAGTGCCGAGGGTACTTGAGCCGCCAATAGCGCGTCTGCTGGGATTGCGGCCGACACGGGTCAAGTGGTCGGCCGATGCCTGTAAAGAGCTGAGCAAAGAGATGAAGGATGACCCTACAAAGGAGAGGAAGCCCTGATGTCAACCATCATAGATGTTTACGGCCGTGAGGTATTGGATTCGCGGGGAAACCCGACAGTTGAGGTGGAAGTTACCTTAGACGACGGTTCTTTCGGTCGGGCCATTGTGCCTTCGGGTGCCTCTACTGGGGCGTTTGAGGCCTGTGAGTTGCGTGACCCGGACGACCAACGTTATTTGGGTAAGGGTGTGGCGCGGGCCGTCGGCCATGTCAACGAAGCGATCGCCGATGCCTTGATCGGCATGGAGGCCTTGGACCAACGGGCGTTGGATGCCGAGCTGATCGCTTTGGATGCCACGCCGAACAAGGCCAAGCTGGGGGCTAATGCCATCCTCGGTGCTTCGCTGGCCGCCGCTAGGGCGGCTGCCGAGAGCTGTGGCCTGACCCTCTATTCCTATATCGGCGGGGTTAATGCCCATCTGCTGCCGACACCGATGATGAACGTGCTGAACGGTGGCGCTCATGCTGACAACAACGTTGACTTCCAAGAGTTTATGGTAATGCCGGTAGGGGCGACGAGCTTCACCGAGGGCTTGCGCTGGTGCGTTGAGATCTACCACACGTTGAAGGCGGTGCTCAAAGAGTGTGGGCTTTCTGCGGCTGTGGGCGACGAGGGCGGCTTTGCTCCCAACCTGAAGACCAACGAGGAGCCGCTGGCGCTGCTCAGCGATGCTGTGGAGCGGGCAGGCTATGTGCTAGGCGAGCAGATCGCCTTCGCCATGGACCCGGCTGTCAGCGAGCTTTACGACTACGACCGTAAAGTCTATAAGCTGGCTGGAGAAGGCCGCGAGCTGAGCCAATCCGAGATGGTCGACTACTGGGAGGCGCTGGTCAACAAGTACCCGATTGTCTCGCTGGAAGACGGTATGGCCGAGGAGGACTGGGACGGCTGGAAGATGCTCACGGAGCGTATCGGCTCGCGTGTCCAATTGGTCGGCGACGATATTTTTGTCACCAACAGCGAGCGACTGCAACGGGGCATCGAGGCTGGAGCCGGCAACTCGATTCTGATCAAGCTGAACCAGATCGGCTCGTTGACCGAGACCCTAGACACTATCCAGATGGCTCAGCGGGCGGGATACTCCTGTGTGATCAGCCATCGTTCTGGTGAGACCGAAGACACCACCATCGCTGATCTGGCCGTTGCCGTGAACGCTGGCCAGATCAAGACCGGGGCCCCGGCTCGTACCGATCGGGTTGCAAAGTACAACCAGTTGATCCGAATCGAGGAGGAGCTAGGCGATGCCGCCAAGTACGCCGGTTGCAGGGCGCTTTCCCGGGCTCGCAATAACTGATGCCGGTGTGCCACAGGCCTATGGTTTTTGCTGAGAAAGATGGACAAACAAGCCCCATGGAATTTAAAGCCTATCTGAGCCGCAACGCAAAGCGCATGGACAAGCTGGTGGTGGAGTACTTCAACCGCGACTCGAACCCCGACATCATGCGCTATTTGTACCAGCCGCTGGCCACCTATACTTCTAACGGCGGCAAACGCCACCGGCCGTTGATCTGCGAGCTGGCCTGTCAGGCGGTCGGCGGTGACCCGGAGTGTTCCCGCAGCCCGGCTGCTGCTATCGAGTACTTCCATACCGCCGCCCTGATCCATGACGATATTGCCGACCGGGCTGAGCTGCGGCGCGGCCAGCCCGCCCTGCACAAGGTGCTCGGCGAAGGCTTGGCCATCAATTCCGGCGATTTAGCCTTGTCACAGGTCACCGGGGTGGTGCTGAAGGACCAACAACTTGCTGACGCAGTCAAGCTGCGGGTGTTGAAGGAGCTAGTGGCCATGACCGAGAAGACCATCGAGGGGCAGGCCATGGACATTGGCTGGTCACGGGACGGTCGCTTCGATGTCACTATCGACGACTATCTGGTAATGGCGACGCACAAGACGGCCTTTTATTCCGGCGGTGTGCCGTTGGCGGTGGGCGCCATCGTCGGTGGCGGCAGCGAGGCAGAAGTCGAGGCCTTGCGGGACTACGGCATAGCCACCGGCTTGGCCTTCCAGATCCAAGACGACCTGTTGAACTTGATAGGCAAGCAGGAGTCCACCAAGAAGGACTTCCGTAGCGACATCACAGAGGGCAAGCGGACGCTGATTACCGTGCACGCCCTGCAACACTCAAGCCGTGCCGACGAGCTGGTGGGCATCTTGACCGAGCACACCGACGACCCGACGGTTTTGGCGCGAGCTGTGGAGCTGCTGCTGGAGGCCGGGTCGCTGGATTACGCCCATCACTACGCTATCGGCCTGGTGCATGAGGCACAGGGCAAGATGCGGGGATTGATCCCCCAGAGCATACACCGCGACCTGTTGCTCTCGATGGCTGACTTCTTCGTGGAACGGATGAGCTGAGTAATGGCAGAAAGGGTGACGAAGGGTGTTGCTGACACGTGCCAAGGGGGCGCACAGGCTGACACATGCACATGCGAAGGCACGGGCAGTGTCGTTACCGGCCTCAGCTTGACGACGTTGCAGCAGGCTCTGAACGCCTTGGGCTTTCGCTGCCGGCCTGACGGCCTGATGGGGGAGCGCACGGCGGCGGCTATCCGGGATTTCCAGCGCAACAGCATGTTGCCGACGACCGGCCAAGCAGATGAGGCCACCCGAGACGCGGTGGAGCGTCTGCGCCACGCCTGGGAAGGCAAGGACTACTTGGTGTGACCGGCTAGAGGAACGCCGCTCGGAGCTGCACCGCACTTTGGTGCAGGCAGCTTGGCCCGCGTTTCGCTGCGCACCGAGGCGATCTCATCATCATACATCGAGGGTCTGGCTGTCAGTGCCAAAGTGCGGCACAGTAGGCCGAGTTCAACGCCGATCAGTGCAAAATCCCGGTCATTGTGAACTCAGGGCTGCAGTCTTTCATCTGATCAGGCGGGATCCCGACCAGTGATCTATTGACAGCATGAGACATTCAAGATGGTGGGTGAGGACGGGGACTACCTCTTCTTGGAGGGCGTCGACACGACCTACGACAAGGCCACTGTCGGCAGGGACTGCAAGCTTGCGGTCACCGGCATCTGCAGCAAGGCGCACAAGTACCGCCTCTGCCTGTTTGCGACCTCAAGCCCTACGTGTTTCCAGGCGGGCGGCGTTACGTCGACTTCACGGTCGAGCCCGGCAAGGCGACGGGTGTCGATGTACATCATTGATCCCAAGTTCAGTGTCAGCGCAATAAGGTGCTGGCCAGGTCAAGGTAAGGGGTTGATTACTATGTCAAGTCAAGCAATCGTATTGAACAGGGAAAACTATAGTTTTCATTTATCGGAACTAGACGAGATTCTGAGTCAAATACCTTAAAACTGCTCAATTTACTTGTGCCTGAGATTGGTCATGCTCTGGGCGGCGAGTCGATTGAGCACACGTGTCACACCCCATTAAGCTTTCGTTTGTCAAATTGTATCGGTTGCACTAACTGCTTTCGCAACGGGTTTTGTCCGTTGGATAAAGAGGATCAATTCGGGGGAATAAAAACGCAATTATTGGAGGCTGATATTGTCATTATAGGAACCCCGGTCTATTCTGGAGCCGTCTCAGGGGATCTGAAGTGTTTTATTGATCGCCTGTCTTAGTGGACTCATATTTTTCCACTGGCAGGCACCTGTGGTGTTCCGTTGGTTACTACATCCGGTAATCATCTTTTGGAGACAACTGGCTATTTGAGATTTATCATGGAAGCTTGGGGGCTTTGCATCCCTGCAGAAGTCTGTTGCACGGTAAATAAGCCGCCGATGCTTGATAGTGATTATTTTGCCGCCGTGACTATTAAAAATTATGCAAATACTATAATATCGAAATGTCAAAGTGGCTTACTTGGTGCATCTCTGGCACAGGAGAGGATGTTTAAAACGCTAAAGGCAGCTTATAGTGGCCAGCAGTTGTTGGAAGATGCAGAGAGTCAGTTTTGGCTGAAGAACGGGTATTTTGATTTCGGAGGTTTCCAAGAGTTGCTTGATAGCAAATACGGTAGGCTGTAGGCGAAAACGCAGAAGAATGATCAAGGAGCGGGGTTTAGAGTGATACCAGACAATGCCTTGGAGGTAAGAGGGCTTTGCAAGTCCTACGAACTGTTCAGCATCGAAAACGTGAGCTTCGACGTGCCGGTCGGATGCATCACCGGCTTCATCGGCCCCAATGGTGCCGGCAAAACCACCACCATAAGGATTATCATGGATATGACCCTGAAGGACGCGGGCAGTGTCAGGCTCTTTAGGCAAGAGAAGGTAGTTGAGCGGAACACCGACATTGGTGTGGTGATGGATGTGCCCTTCTACAACGATGACTGGACGGTCCGTGACATCGAGAGGGGCATAGCGCCGTTTTATCCGCACTGGGACTCCACGACTTTCTCGGGCTACCTAGGGCAGTTTGGGATTCTCCAGAAGAAGAAAGTGAAGGAGCTGTCGCGGGGGATGAAGGTCAAGTTGCAGATTGCAGTGGCCTTGTCCCATGGCGCTAGGATGCTAATGCTTGACGAGCCGACCAGCGGCCTGGACCCGGTAGCCAGAGACGAGGTCTGCTATCTGCTGCCGGAGTTCGCCTCCGGCAAGGGCAAGGCCGTCATGTTCTCCACCCATATCACGTCGGACCTGGAGAAGGTCGCCGACCGCATCGTCTTCATCCTGAACGGCGGCATCGTCTGCGCCGGCGACAAGGACGCCCTGCTGGGCAACTACGTGCTCGTCACAGGCAGCCCGGATGACGTCGATGTGGAATGCTCGAGGATGATCATCGGCTACCGTTGCCAAGGCCCGCGTTCGAGGGCGTGACCAGCGCCGCAGACGCCGGCAGGCTGTCAAGGTCGGTCAGAAGGGAGAAAGCCGACCTCGAGCGGCTCATCGTCGTCATGAACCGGGGGCGGATGGGCTGATGATGGGATCTGCGGTGTTCGCAATGATGGATCTAAGGGCAGTAAAATCGGCTATTATGATCGTGGTATTCTCATTGGGCTTGATGTGATCCTTGATGATCATGGGAAAATGCCGGACGTAATCCTTTATGACGAGGAACAAAGCTGGCTCTTCTTAATCGAGTCCGTCACCAGCCATGGCCCGGTTGACAGCAAACGTTATCTTGAGCTTAACGAGTTATTCAAGGATGCCCAAGCCGCATTGGTTTTTGTTTCGGCTTTTCCATCATGGAGCGTGTTCGCACGATTTGCTCCAGATATCGCATGGGAAACCGAAGCATGGATTGCCGAAGCACCATCGCATCTGATTCACTTCAATGGTGATAAGTTTTTGGGGTCACACTAATTCGATTATATAGGCCTTCGGCAAACTCTTAGGCCGTGGCAACAGCTCTCTGTCTTTAAAACCAATGTAACTCAATTCATGCCGATTCGAGTAATAGTACTGCAAGTGGATATTGAAGTTATAAGGAACCTTCCACTTCGCCCCTGCACTCTCTCTGCCCCACTACAGTATTAGAAGGGTCGCAATGACCGTAGTTTATGAATTAATCGGCACTTCCCTGAGTTGCCGCCCTGTTGGTTGAAAACTTTGACTTGAAGCACCATATGTTGTGTGTTACTCTCATCTTCTTGAAACATGTTGACGGGAGGCTTTACGTGCGTTGTTCGGTTTGCGGACATCCGGATTCCAAAGTCGTTGACTCTCGGCCCTCAGATGACGGCCTTTCTATTCGGCGGCGGCGGGAGTGTTTGAAGTGCAAGGTGCGTTTTACAACCTATGAGCGTCAAAACGAGTCGCCGCTGATCGTTTTGAAGAACAACCGCTCGTCGGAGCCATTTGACCGCAATAAGCTGATGCGCGGGCTGATGAGCGCTACCAAGAAGCGGGACATCCCCCCGGCTCGCCTGGAGGCCTTGATCAATGATGTTGAGCAGGAGATACGCAACGCTTTGAAAAACGAGGTTCGTTCCAAAGTGTTGGGCAACATGGTCTTGGCTCACCTGAAGAACATCGATGACGTGGCTTATATCCGCTTCGCTTCGGTTTATAAGGACTTCAAGGATGCTGATGAGTTCCGCGAGGCCTTAGAAGAGCTGAGCTGACAGGCAATGCCGGGTAGGAGAAACCGAGAGAGGCTGCTCGATGCGGTCGCCGCCAAAGGAGGTGGGGGCGCGGCGACGGTGCCGACCGTCAAGGTGGCCGTGCAGCGTCTTGTCGCCGACATGGACTTGCCGTCTGCGGCTTATCCCGGCGATGCCGGGATTGATCTCTGTGCGGCCTGTGATTGTTGGCTAAAACCGGGCGAACGGAAGCTGATCCCCACTGGCTTGGCGGTGGCCATACCGGAGGGCTATGCCGGCTTTGTGCTGCCGCGCAGTGGCTTGGCCTTGCGCAAGGGCTTGAGCATGGCTAACACTCCCGGCCTGATCGACAGCCATTTTCGTGGCGAGCTACAGGTTGTCGCCGTCAACCTCGACCCCAAAGAAGTCATCGAGATCCAGCGCAAGGAACGTATCGCCCAACTGGTGGTGCTAGAGGTTCCCCGTGTGGTTTGGCAAGAGGCGCTGCAGCTTGACTGCACTGAGCGCGGTGACAAGGGCTTCGGTAGCAGTGGTAGTTGAACGAATGTTATTGGGAAAGTACCGATTTAGCGCACAAAGCGCGGTTGTTGCAGCCATCAACTGCAATAGTCAGCGGTCTGAAAGACTGCGGCCCTGAGCTTGCAATGACTGTGGTTTGGGTACTGACCGGCAGATACTTAGGAAGGATGGAAGGAAAACATGGCAAAAGACCCCCACGGGCTGTTGGAGCCGAACCGTTCCACCAAATTATTGTTGATGCGTCATCCGCAGACGGTCAAAAACGTCGAGGCCCGCTATCAGGGGCGGTCCAACGCACCGCTCTCCGAGCTGGGACGCGAGCAGTGCACCCGGGCCGTCAAGGGGCTGGTTGCTTGGCAGCCGGAGAAGCTCTACAGCTCGCCTTTGAGCCGCTGCTTGGCCATTGCCGAGCCGGTGGCCGAGGCTTTGGGTCTTGAGCTTCAGATCGATGAGCGCCTCTTGGAGATCGACTTCGGTGCCGTGGAGGGCTTTACTCATGACGAGGCCATCGCCCAGGGGCTGAGCTTTCCTTGGGACCCGAGCACTGGCCCTTGGCCGGTTTCTGGAGCCGAGCCCCTTGAAGACTTCGTCGCCCGCACGGCCGCAGTCGCCAGCGACTTGGCGGCCTTAGAGGGACGCATCGCTGCCGTCACCCATGGCGGTGCGGTGCGCGGCATCTTCTCTTGCTGGATGCACATTCCGGTTGAGCACCTCTGGATGATGTCGGTGCGCAATGTCGAGTCCAGCTGCTTCAGCGTTGATGCTGAGGGGCTGGTGTACTTGGATGCGCATGGCCTGAAGCCGGAATGGCTTTCCAAGGGAAATGCCGCCTAATGCAAAGCTTTGTTTTACATGGCTCTGAATCGCGTTTTTTAGACTGAGGCATGATGGGAAAGATTGTGGCTCTAAAGCCCGCAATGACGGGATTTGTATGTTGGCCCGGTGCTTCTCTAGCAGGTGTCGGCAACCGACTGATAAACACGAGACAAGGATGTCAAACATGAAATGGAACGAGTTTTTCCGGGAGAATATCCAGCCGATGCAGCCTTATCAGCCCGGGCTGCGAGAGGAGCAGGTGCGCGAGATCGCCGAGGTCGAGACGATCTACAAGCTTTCCTCCAACGAAAGCCCGTTGCCTCCCTTCCCCTCGGCATTGGCGGCGATCAGCGATAAGCTGGCCTGTCTCAACGAGTATCCGGACGGCTCTTGCCACGAGCTGACGCAGACTATCGCCCGCCATTACCAAGTGCCGCCGGAGCAGGTGTTGCTGGGCAACGGCTCCAATGAGCTGATCGACCTGATTGCCCAGACCTGCTTGCAGCCCGGCGACGAGGTGCTGTACTGCTGGCCGTCCTTTGTGGTCTACCGTTCTTCTGTCCAGATTGCTGCCGCCCGCTCCGTGGAGCTGCCGCTGACCAGTGACGGTCGCTTTGATTTGACCGCCCTGTTGGCGGCGGTCACTCCCCGTACCAAGCTGCTCTTCCTCTGTACCCCGAACAACCCGACCGGCACCGCCCTCGGCGCTGAGGAGCTGGCTGAGTTCCTAGACGCAGTGCCTGACCATCTGTTGGTGGTCATCGACGCGGCTTATGAGGAATTCATCACTGGCCCTGACACTGCCCGTCCCCTAGTACACTTCGACGGTGAGCGTCCGCTGGCGGTGTTGCGCACCTTTTCTAAGATCTACGGGCTGGCTGGCATTCGTATGGGCTACGGGCTGGCGCCTGCGCCCTTGGTGGAGACGGTGAACAAGGTGCGTGAGCCGTTCAATGTCAACACGCTGGCTCAAGCCGCCTGTGCGGCCTGCTTGGGCGACGAGGCCGAGCTGGCGCACCGCCGTCAGTTGAACGCTGAAGGGCGACAGCGCCTGTATGGCTGCTTTGAGCAGCTCGGGCTGCCGTTTTTCCGTTCTGAGGGCAATGCGGTTTGGGTGGAGGTAGCTGACCCCCAGGCGGCTTTCAACGACCTGCTGCGCCAAGGTATCATCGTCCGGCCATTTGCCGGGGCCTGCGGGCTACGGGTGGGTGTTGGCGACGAGGCTGGGGTTACGGCCACCATTGAAGTGTTTCAGAAACTGTTCTCCCAACCTTTTGGAGGATAAATGATTATCGCTATTGACGGCCCGGCCGGGTCTGGCAAGTCTACGGTAGCCAAGCTGGTTGCCCAGCGGCTGGGTTTTGCCTACCTAGACACCGGTGCCATGTACCGCGCTGTGGCTTGGCGGGCTGTCCAAGACGGCCTTGACCTCAGTGAACCGCTGGCTGCGTCGGCTCTTGAGCGCATCCGGGTGATCGCTGCCGAGGAGGCTATCGACTTCGGCTATCTGCCCGGGGAACCGGTGGCTTCTCAGGTGTTCATTGGCGGTCAGGATGTTAGTGTCCAAATTCGCACTCCCGAGGCCGACCGGGCAGTCTCGCCGGTCTCAGCCGACCCCGGGGTGCGCCAAGCGTTGACCAGCCAGCAGCGCAACATCGGCCGTTCCCGTGACACGGTGATGGAGGGGCGAGACATCGGCACAGTGGTCTTCCCGGATGCCGAACTGAAGGTCTTCCTTACCGCCAGTGCCGAGGAACGTGCCCAACGCCGGGCAATCCAAAACGCCGCCCGTCAGGGGACAAGCTTCAGCGAGCAGGAGTACGAGCGGATTCTGGCTGACATTCAACGTCGCGACAACTATGACTCCAGTCGTGAGGTGGCACCGCTGGCAGCTGCCACTGATAGCGTTGAGCTGGATACCACGGGCACGACCATTGAGCGCGTGGTGCAGCAAATCGTCGATCTAGCCGGGCAAAAGCAAGGGCATAAGCAGCTAGGGCAGCAGCGGGGGGCTGAATGAAGCCGCTCGACTACTTCTATGACAACCCGGCATCCGGGGAAGGGCACTGGCCGCAGCGTTTCGCTAAGTTCTTCTTTGCGGTGGTGCGGCTGGTTTTCGGTTTGCTCTTCCGCTACAAAGTTGCAGGCCAAGAAGTCTTCTCGCGGCTGCCAGCTGACGGCGGGGCGATTGTTGCCGGCAACCATCACTCCTATCTCGATCCGGTGTTTGCCTTAATCGTCATGAGGCCACGTCTGCTGCGCTTTATGGCCAAGCAGGAATATTTCGATGCCAACCGGGTTATTGCCCGCCTGACTTCTTGGGTCGGGGCGTTCCCCGTCAAACGGGACAGCGCCGATATGCAGGCGGTCAAGCGCTCAGTGCGGATGCTGAAGCGTGGCGAGCTGGTGGGCATCTTCCCGGAAGGCACCCGCCAGCGCTTTCCCGGCCAGCAAGCTGTCTATCACGAGGGCATTGCCCTGATTGCGGCACTGGCAGACACCCCAGTGGTGCCGATGCGCATTTGGGGTACAGAGCGCATCAAGCCGTATGGGAAGAGGATGTTCAGGCTCCCGAAGATCAGTGTGCGCTTCGGGGAGCCGCTGGTGATCACCGAGGAGCCCTTTGCTTCGCTGCCTAAAGATCAGCGCCAAAAAGCCTTTACCGAAGAAGTAATGCGCCGGGTATATGCGCTTGCACCACTGCCGAATACGCCGGAGGCGCGGGCAGCCGAAAGGGGTAGATAGGTGCCGAACTACAGTCATTGCGGGTCAAGGGTCGCAAAGACGGTTTTTTTTGCATTAAATCGGCGCTTGCCTAGGGAAGTGCTGGAATAATGGAGATCCGTCGAGCGCGTCACGCCGGTGCCTGTTATGGGGTGAATCGGGCTTTGGGCATGGTGGAGCAAGTGCTGCATACCGGAGCCGAAGCCCATAGCTTAGGGCCTTTGATCCATAACCCCCGCGTGGTGGCCGGCTTGGCTGCCCGGGGTGTCGATGTGGTGAGCAGTGTCGATGAAGTGCAGTTGGGAACTCTGGTGATCCGCTCACACGGTGTACCGCCGCAAATCATCGCCGCCGCCCGTGCCAAGGGCCTGACCGTGCTCGATGCCACTTGCCCTCATGTTATCCGTGCCCAGCAGGCCGCGCAAAACCTGCGAGAGACAGGCTTTACCGTGCTGGTGGTCGGCGAGCTGGGGCATCCCGAGGTCGAGGGGATCAGTGCCTATGCCGGCCCTGCCGCCCTAGTGGTGCAGGAGCCTTCCGACCTACCAGACGAGCTATCCAGCCAGCGGCTGGGCATTGTGGTTCAAACCACTCAGACTCCTGAGGCGCTGGCCGAGATCGTTGTTGCCCTGAAGGCGCGGGGTTTGGCCCCCGAGGTTCGTAACACCGTTTGCGATGCCACTAAGCAGCGCCAAGAGGCCGCCCGCCAGTTGGCGCAGGAGGTGGACGTGATGCTGGTGGTCGGGGGGCGGAACTCCGGCAATACCACCCGCTTGGCCGAGATCTGTGCCACAGTCTGCGACCAGACCCATCACATCGAGGGGCCAGACGAGCTTCAGGACAGCTGGTTCATCGATGCCAAGGCAGTGGGGATTACCGCTGGCGCCTCAACGCCGGAGGATCAGATAATCGCAGTGGAGCAAGGCCTGATGCAGCTAGAAGTGTTTGGCGTGAGATGATCGACCAGTGCTTCCCTAACGCTATGATCGAGGAGGTTGACAGTGCCTCGGCGGCTGCCCGGGCGGGTTTGCGTCCCGGGATGTGCATCCTCTCTGTGGACGGTGAGCCGCTGCGCGACATCTTGGATTGGCTCTGGCTGACCGACGGCGACCAAGTGGAGCTGGAGGTACTAAGCGGTCAAGACGAGTGTACAGCGGCCAGCAATGAAGAGCCGATCAGCGCACAGATCAGTCATTGCGGGCCTGTCCCGCAATCTTTCCCGCCATGTTCTGGTGTGAGAGATTGTGGTTCGGGAGCCGCAATGACTGAGTGGCACACTGACCGGCACCTCCCTAGGCCAACAACTACTTGCCAGATGAAGAGAAACCTCGGGGAGGGCTGGGGCGTCTCTTTCGGCACTCCGGTCTTTGACGGCGTGCGCCGCTGTGTCAACCATTGCAGCTTTTGCTTTATTGACATGTTGCCCAAAGGTCTGCGGAAAAGCCTTTATTTGCGCGATGATGACTACCGCCTCTCTTTTATGCAAGGTAATTTCGTGACCCTCACCAACCTTGAAGATGCCGATGTCTCACGGATTATCGAGCAGTTCCTGTCGCCTTTGCATGTGTCGTTGCATGCCGTGCGGCCAGAGGTGCGCCGGAACCTGATGGGTCAAAACGCCGAACGCGGCATGGAGGTCTTAGAGACGCTGATGGCCGCAGGCATTGAGGTGCATACGCAGATTGTGCTGTTGCCGGGGGTCAATGATGGCGAAGTGCTGAATGAGACCTTAGCTTGGGCGTTGGTGCACCCCGAGGTGCTAAGTGTGGGCATAGTGCCTTATGCCTACACCCGCTATGCCCAGCAGCAAAGCAGCTTCACTGCTGGGCAGGCTGCGAAGCTGATCGACGGCCTCGGGAGATGCCGATCTATTATGCCTGAATCCTGTCATTGCAGGCCTGGCCAGCAATCTCTTGCCTTGCTGACTGGAGGAGATACGGGTTATTCGACTTCACAATCTGGCGTAACAGCATTAACTGACACTGCGCTTGAGCTGGCACCCCGGGTCCAACTGGCCGACGAATGGTTCTTGCTGGCCGACCGACCGGTGCCAGAGGCCGTCTATTACGGTGACTATCCGCAATACGATAACGGTATTGGCATGATCCGCAGCTTCAGCGACGAATGGCAAGAAGCCTGTCATTGCGGGCCTGACCCGCAATCTTTTGCGCAGCTGGAAAAAGCAGAAACGAACCATACGGCCTCACAGCCCGGTACAACAACGTCGGTCGGCATTTCCCCGGCGATCATCGTCACTGGCACGGCTTTTGCACCGGTACTGGAAGCGCTCTTGGCTGTGTGCCCTTGGGCCGCCGCATTGAGGGTGCTGCCTATCGAGAACCGTTTCTTCGGCAGTAGCGTTAACGTTGCCGGCTTGATCACGGGAGCCGACTTGATCCAACAGTTGGCTGCCCTTTCCTCATCCCTGTCTTCCACTCCCGTGCTCCTGCCTGCGGCCATGTTCAACAACGATAGCTTGACGCTTGATAACTTTAGTGTGTCTGATCTGCGGCAACAGTCGGAACAGCCGCTCTATGTGGTACCCTGTACTGCACGGGGCTTGCTGGATGCCCTGTATAAGCAGCAGATGGGACGCGAAAGAGAGTAGGTATTGTGAGCCTGCCTATTGTGGCGGTGGTCGGACGGCCGAATGTCGGTAAATCCACCTTCGTCAACCGGATATCGATGCGCTCTGAGGCTATCGTCCATGAGCAGCGCGGCGTGACCCGTGACCGTAGCTATCATCGCACGGACTGGAACGGCCGTGACTTCATGCTCATCGACACTGGCGGTATTGAGCTGGGCGGCGGCGATGCCTTCCAAGGCTCCATTCGCCGACAGGCCATGGTGGCCTGTGAAGAGGCCGACGTGGTGCTGTTCATGGTGGATGGCCAAGGTGGCCTGACCGCTGATGACCTAGAGGTTGCCAAGCTGCTGAAGCGTTCTAAACGGCCAGTATTGCTGCTGGTGAACAAACTGGACAACCCCGGCAAGGAAGAAGGACTTTGGGAGTTCATGCAATTAGGGCTGGGAGAACCCTGGCCCGTCAGCAGTGTTCACGGCTATGGCACCGGCGATTTGCTGGACGCGGTGCTGAGGCACTTTCCGGCCGCCGGCGGCTCGCGCCCAGAGGCTTTGGCGGGACGCGCTGATGCCGATGACGATGTTGTGAGTGGCAACGTGGAGGGCAACGTGGAGGGCAGCGATGACGACACCAGCGGTGTCACCGACGATGACACGGCGATCCCGCTGGCCATTATCGGTCGCCCCAATGTTGGCAAATCGACGCTCACCAATCGTTTGGTCGGCAGTGACCGCTCGATTGTCAGCGAAGTGGCCGGCACCACTCGGGACGCTATCGACAGCTTAGTCGAGCGGGAAGGGCAGCGCTACCGGATCATCGACACGGCCGGAATTCGCAAGAAGTCGCGCATCGACGAGGATGTCGAATATTACGGCTTCGTGCGGGCGCTGCGGGCAATCGACGATGCCGATGTGGCACTGATGCTGATCGATGCTACGGTTGGCCTCACCGACCAAGACCAGCGTGTGGCACGGCTAGCCGATGAGCGCAGCTGCGCCCTGATCATCCTTCTGAACAAATGGGATCAGCTGGCCGATGCTGAGTCTCGCGAATGGCTAATGGAACAGATCACCGACCGTTTGGCCTTCGTGTCTTATGCCCCGGTGCTGCCGATCTCGGCACTTACTGGTCAGGGGACGCAGCGTATTTGGCCGGCAGTGAGCACCGTCTACGCCAACTTTGGTGCCCGTTTCTCCACTTCGCGCCTAAACGCCCTGCTTACGGAGCTGCGTGATTTCGGCCACACCATAAACCGGGGCAGGATGCGGCTGCGCGTCAATTACGTTACCCAGACCGGCACCAACCCACCGGCCTTTACTTTCTTTGCCAACCATCCCCAGATAATCGACGACAACTACCGGCGCTATCTGGAGAACCGCCTACGGGCGGCGCTGCCCTTGGAGGGCACCCCCGTTCACTTGCGCTTTAAGAAGAAGGACTAAGGCGGGCGGCGATGAGCAGCTTCACTCTGATTGTCATAGCCGCAGCTGCTGGCACTTTGGTTGCCAGCTTCTTGCTGGGGTCGATACCTTGGGGAGTCATTATCTCGCGTCTGTTCTACCAAACCGACCTGCGCGAGCACGGCTCTGGGAATATCGGCACGACCAATGCCTTGCGCACACTGGGACCGACCGGTGGTGCCGTAGTGTTCATCTTGGACTTCCTGAAAGGGCTGGTGGCCGGGTTTTTGGCCAGAGCTGCCATCTTCATCGTCTATTATGCGAATATGAGCAGTGTCTACCATGAGGGCGTTGGCAGCCCCGGCATTGCCTCCGGCCATCTTATTGGCCTGATGTATGGCATTTGCTTTTTGGCCTGCATCTGCGGCCATATCTTCTCACCTTGGCTGAAGTTCAAAGGCGGCAAGGGCATCGCGGTGGCTGTTGGGGCGCTGGCCTTGTCTTTTGGCCTTTGGGGCATGCTGATCGAGCTGGTGATTTTCGCGCTGCTGGTTTTAGTGACGCGCTATGTCAGCGTTGGATCGATTATCGCCGCCGCCGCCTGTCCGTTTGTGGCTTTTTGGACTTTCCAGGGCGAGCCGGTTTTCACGGTGCTCAGTGTGGTGGCAGCGGCCGTGGCCATTTGGGCGCATCGCGGCAACATCAAGCGGTTGCGTGCGGGCACTGAGCCGCGAATCGGTGCTAAGGAAGCACCAAATTAATCATGTCACGCCAGCTTGCAAGCAGTGCTACCCCAAGCCCGCCCGTGCAAACGGTGCCATTACCGCTAGTAGTGGCCCCGTTTCCCCGAACGGCCTGGGGGCGGTCCTGCTCACAATCTGGCGCAACAGCATTGAATCGGTGCTTCCCTAAGAAAGGCAGTGGTGCTGATGCCGAGTAACCATGTCGCAATTATCGGTGCTGGTTCCTGGGGCTCGGCGGTGGCCTGGCTGCTGGGTGAGAAAGGGATCAACACTCGCATCTGGGCTCGCAATGCCGACCTAGCGCGTGCCATCACAGACGATCATCGTAACCCCGGCTATCTTGCCGACATTCGCTTTGCCCCCCCTGTGACGGCAACTGATGTGCTGGCTGAGGCTGTCGACGCTGCCGAGTCTGTGATACTGGCCACGCCTTCCTCGGTGCTGTTGAGCGTTGCTGCGCGGCTTGCCCCACTTCTCCCGCACACAACGCCGTTATTGGTTTTGAGTAAGGGTCTTGACTTGCAAAGCGGCCGGCCGCTCTCGGAGCCTCTGACAGATGTGCTGGGCAATGCCGAACGGTTGGCGGTGCTTTCCGGCCCGAACCACGCCGAGGAGGTATCGCGGGCAATGCCCTCGGCCACCGTAGTGGCTAGCGTTTCCAACAAGACAGCCTGTTATTTCCAAGAGCTGTTGGCCACGTCGGCCTTCCGCGTCTATACATCGCCGGACACCCTCGGCGTCCAGCTTTGCGGTGCCACCAAAAACGTCATCGCCATCGCCTGTGGCTTGGCAGTGGGCTTGGGCTATGGCGACAACACCACCGCCATGCTGATGACCCGGGGCCTGGCCGAGATATCGCGGCTGGTGATAGCGCTAGGCGGAGACGTGCGCAGTTGCATGGGGCTGGCGGGCATGGGTGATCTTATCGCCACCTGCACCTCGCCGCACTCCCGCAACCGCAGCTTCGGATTGGAGCTGGCGCAAGGCGGCAGCCTTGATGTCTATCAAAGCCGTACGCACATGGTGGTGGAGGGGGCAGTGGCGGCACGCACCGTCAACGCCTTGGCCGCCGCCCTGCGGGTAGAGCTGCCGATTTGCTCCGCAGTGTTAGACATAGTGTGGGAGGGTGGCGAGTTAGGCGAGGTAATCCAAGCTCTGTCCAGCCGAGAGCTGAAGCCGGAGTTTTACTGACGGCTTTTGTTTGGGGAAGCTCCGTTTTAATGCTGTGTCACAGGGAGGCAGCGGGGGTGGCGCTGTCTAAGACCACGGTCTTCGGGTTCGTCAGGGTGCTGGTGCTCCCGAGGAGCGCTACTAGCCCTACTCACATATGTAAGCCGTAACTGCAGTCATGCTGGTATCACTCGATAGAATTTTTCCAGATCATTTTATGCTAGTTCTGGTTTAACATAGAGTAATAGAGCGAAGCAAGTGACAGCGAAAGATAGGCTGCCGATGGGCATTAATTGCAACAAGCCAGAAAAATGGAAAGACGACATATTGGCCTCTGTTGATTATTGCAATAGGCAGCGACTATTACTTTATCGAGAGCTTCTATGACGACGGCGGGAATGTCATTGAAAGTCGAATAACAAAATACGACCAGGTCAGCCCAGGGCTCGTGGAGTTCCGGAATGCCAAGGGATATATCACACGCGGGGCAATAGTCGAGGACACCCTGTACTACACGGCTTATAACGAGGACACGAACGACTACACCATCTACTCGATCGACCGGAAGGACTTCAACGCCACTCCCAAGGCCGAGAGGACCTTGGAATGGGACGAGATCTACTCCCAGAACGGCGAGCTCTACACCGTCGAGGGCGGCTACCTGGTTTCCGGCGACAAGAGTATCAAGGGCGGCTCGGAGAACTACTTCGTGGGAGACGACCTCTTGGTCGAGTACGTGATCGACAGCCAGGCCAGCTTGACGGCGGTGCTCATCGACACGGCCACCGGCGAGGAGCTGCTCACCGCAGTGGACATCATCGACTTCACCGTCAGCGGCCCGAAGCTGACGTTTTACTGCCACGGCAGCATCCAGGAATACGACCGGGCATAGGGAGGCACTGCTACTATGCCGAACATAGCGCTCGAAGCGGTCTCCAAGCAGTACTCCGGCAGGGCCGTCCTGCGCAATGTCAGTTTCACCTTCGCGGCCGGCGGCCTGTCCAGCGGCGACTCGCAGAGCATGACCTTCAAGAACTACAACGGCATCCCCGGCGAGACGCCCTTCTCTTTGTACGAGGCCCAGACGCAGCGGGTCTACAGGTATTTGAGGGTGCAGCAAAAGGACATGGGCATCCTCAAGCACTACGGCTACACCGCGAGGTCGGTTGCCCGCATCTACTCCCGTAACCTGAACAGGATGTTCGCGGCCATGGCCGTGCTCGTAGCGCTTCTGGTCGCCGTGCTCGGCGGCATTTTCCTAGGGCCTCAGAACTGGGCCTATTGGGTCATGATAGCCGCCGCTGTGCTTTTGCCGCTGGCGATAGTCAACAGGGCCGTCTACCTCTTCATGGTTAGGAGGTACGCCCGCATGGACATCCTCGATCTGGTAAAGACCAACAAGGAGTTCGAGTAGCCGGCGGCTCGCCGATTGCTGTACGCAGGGCGGCCATTGCTGGTCTACTATATAGCTTTATATTTTGTAATCGACAAGCTACACTATAGCGGTGTATATTGAGACTGCGCGGCGGCCAGTCCGTGACTGGAAGGGAGTCAATCATGCCAAACCCGTCGGGTGTACAAATCGTGCCGTCGTTGCTTAGCGCGGATTTCATGAACTTGCAGCGCGACGTGCGGTTGATCGAGCACGGTGAGCTGGAATGGCTGCACGTGGATGTGATGGACGGCCATTTTGTTCCGAATATGACTGTCGGTCCGCCAGTGGTTCGCGCCTTGAAACGCATTAGCAGCCTGTCTCTCGATGTGCATTTGATGATCGATAACCCAGCAGAGCAACTCGATTGGTATTTGGAGGCCGGGGCTGATCTGGTCTGTGTACACTTGGAGAGCGCGGGCAGCTCGGAGCGTACGGACGCACGGGCTGCCCGGCCCGCACGGGCGGCCCGTGCCGCCGGGTTCTCCGTCTCGGTCACCGAGCTTTATGATCCTGAGCCGTTGGCCGGGCTGTTAGGGCGCATCCGGGCGGCGGGGAGGCTTGCTGGCTTGGCACTCAATCCCGGAACCCCAGCCGAGCTGGCCTTGCCCTTTTTCAACCAGCTCGACCTGCTGCTGGTGATGAGTGTGCACCCCGGCTTCGGCGGCCAGACGTTTATCGAGACTGCTTTGGAGAAGCTGCGCTTTGTCTCCCGGACGGCTGCCGCCCAGGGCTTGGAAATGATGGTGGAGGTGGACGGTGGCATCAACGCCGCCACCGCGCCACAGGTAGTGGCTGCCGGTGCGAACATGTTAGTGGCTGGCAATGCTATTTTTGGAGCAGCGAACCCCTTGGCGGCCTTGGCTGGCCTACGGGCGGCAATTGACGGACAATGAGCTGCCAAGAGACGAACTGCCAAGCGATGAACGACCAAACAACGAGCCGCCGTGTTTACTTGGACAACGCCGCCACCGCGCCGCTGCGGCAAGAGGTGCTGGAGGCCATGCTGCCATGGATGGGCTTGGAGGCATCTGCCGCTGTCGGCGGCTTCGGCAATGCCAGCACACTCTATGCCGAGGGGCGCCATGCCCGTCAAGCGCTGGAGGCCGCTCGCGCCGCGATAGCCGCTGTGATCGGGGCCATGCCTTTTGAGGTCGTCTTCTGCTCGGGTGGTACCGAGGCCGACAACATGGCCATGGCAGGCATCTGCGCCGGGGTGCGCGAGCGCCACGGCAGCGCCAAGGGCGGCAACCGGGTGTTGGCTGCCGGCATCGAGCACCATGCTGTCTTGGAGCCGCTGCGGGCCTTGCGGAGAGGCGGTTGGCAGACCGGCCTGATAAGTCCCAACCGGGAGGGCTTTGTCACGCCAGAGGCCCTGCAGGCCGCGTTGGCTGCGAACAGCGGCGAGAGGGTCACGCTGGTTTCCGTCGCCGCCGCCAACAACGAGATAGGCAGCGTCCAGCCGCTTTGCGGGCTGGCCGACCTTGCCCATGAGCGTGGCGCCCTCTTCCATAGCGATGCCGTGCAGATGCTCGGCAAACAACCTTTTGACGTACGCACCTTGGGGCTTGACGCAGCGAGCTTCTCCGCCCATAAGCTGGGCGGCCCTAAAGGCATCGGTGCCCTCTACCTGCGCTCGTTGACCCCGTTTGCCGCCCAGCAACTGGGCGGCGGACAGGAGCGCGGCTTGCGCAGCGGCACCCAGAACGTGGCCGGCGCAGTGGGGTTTGCCCGGGCGCTGGAGCTGGGGTTGGTGGAGCAACAAGCCGAAGCCCAGCGCTTGACGGCACTCCGCGACGAGCTGGCGGCCGCCCTGCTGGCTCTGGACGGGCGGATCAGCCTGACGGTCGACCCCCGGGAACCGGAAGGTGGCCGGGCAGCGACCGACGACCAGGCAGTGTCCGGCAATCAAGCAGCGGTCGGCCGCCAGGTGGCACCCGGCATCCGGGTAGCGCTCAGCAGTCAGTCGGCATCTGCTGCCCAGGCAGTGTCCGGCAACCAGCCAGCGTCCGCTAGGCAACCGACGGCCGTTGGCCAGTCTGCGGCCGGCCGCTACCTGCCCGGCATCCTCTCTATACTGGTAGCGGGTTTGGAGTCCGAGGCCATGATCCAACGGCTGGATGATGTCGGCTTCGCGGTTTCTGGCGGCTCGGCCTGCTCCACCGGCTCGCTTCAGCCCAGCCATGTGCTGCTGGCCTTGGGCGTTCCCCGCAAAGCTGCCCAAAGCGTCCTGCGCATCTCGCTCGGACACCAGACCAAGCGGCAAGACATCGCAGCCTTCGTGGGCGCAATGGCCGAGCTGCTGGCGTAGTAATGGGGCGTACCTCGGATAGGTAGTTTTTACGCACGATCATATCTGCTGTAATCTTCATCATTCAGTTCTGGTCTAGGATTATGTCCGCACCCCCTTTTTCATATACCGGTATATCAGCTCTTTGTCAGTTATAACTGATAATCTTCTCAGGCGATTTGATGAAGACCAACAAAGAGTTCGAATAGCTGTGTGATGGCCAGTGGTTTTTGCTGTTTTGTTGGGCAATGCTATGGTGCTAACAATAACTGGGTTTAGGCGTTGAGTAGAGACCAGACTGGTGCTTCCTGCACCGCCAATGTCAGCTTGCCAGTATACTTTTGCTTGTCGTACTCGACATAGAGGGCAAGGGCTGAGGCCACGGCCTCGGCCAGCTTGACAGGCACGGCATTACCGATCATCTGCTCCTTGTCCGTCTTGGAGCCGATCCATCTGAAGTTGGCAGGGAAGGTCTGGAGCGAGGCCCGCTCCGAGGTAGTCAGCGGTCGTGTGTGCTCGTTGACAGCACAGGCATCGTTGGGGTGACCCGGGTAGCCAGCGGGGATCGGCCGGTTCACGCCCCTGATGGTGGGGGCTGGCTCGTCGATGGAGAAGATCGCCCGCCTGCTGTAGTTGCGAGGGTGCCTGTAGTAAAACTCCGTGTCTAGTGTGTTGCCGAGATAATCGCGGACGGTCATTGCCTTCGGGGCCTTCAGCCTCGAGATACTCTCTTCTAGGAAGCCGTCGCGTTGACCGATTGCGCCGATGCAGAAGAAGCGCTTCCTTCGTTGCGGTACACCAAAGAAGCTGGCATCCAGCACGACCTCAGTCAGGCCGTAGCCGGCAGCGGAGAAAAGCCTGCGGGCGACCCCGTAGGCGGCGCTCTTTTGTGCCCGGTCGACGTTCTCCATGACGAAGTACTTGGGGCGCAGTACTGTGACGATCTCGGCGAACACCCCGGTGAGGCCGGCTTTTGAGGCCTCGACTCGCTTGCCGGCATGCGAGAAATCCTGACACGGCGGGCCGCCGATGATAGCCTCGGGCAGTAAAGGGCGGATATTCTCTATGGCCGTGCTCGTGTCGGCGAGGTCGCACTGATACATTGGATGCCGGAAATTTTGTGCATAGCAGTCAGCAGCCATGTTCCAGTTCTCGAATGCGGCCACCACATCGAAGCCAGCGTTCTGAAAACCAAGGGAAAGCCCTCCACAGCCTGCAAACAGGTCCACGACTCGCATCACCATACTCCTGCCATTGAATGCCCTTCATGTTGTAATTGCCAACGCTTCCAGCCTAGGTGCTTTTAGACTTGACGTCAATATATTAACGATGAGACGTCACAAATTGACGCAAACTTGAGCAGGGATATGTTGACAAGCTTCATCCTGAACGGCGCTTTGATCAGACCCTGTACTTTGCTTTACGGTCGCAACTGACAAAATAGGCCATTGAGCACGATCATCGCCAGTTCCTGCTCCCACGGAGAAAGGGCAGATGATCCCTGCCACCCTGTGTTCCCTTGCGGGAATCTCAGTAGTATAAGGTGTCGCCATCTTGTGATCTCGCACTTATTCCTGTATTCAAGCGGTGTAACTATCGCAAGCCTTGCTGGCTTAACATACACACCAATTTAGGATAATCTAAAGTACACTTGAGGAAGTTCTCCGTGCTGGACAAAGCAACGGTCAGCATCGGTGCCGGCGGAATAATCTGCATGTGCGAAGAACCCGTGCCGATAGACCCGCTGCACTGCTTCGTCCCCTGCAATCTGATATAACTATGGCCTGAACTGACAATTCCAGAGAGATGCCGGTTAGTGCCAAAATGCAGTTATTGCCGACTTGCCGACTTGCCGACTTGATGCCGACTTGCCGACTTGGCCCGCTGGCTGTGACCCCCTGAGCACAGATGCGGCCTTCCGGCCATGCCCGGAAGGCCGCATCTGCTTGACCCCTACTTGAAGAGCCGTTCGACGTTACTGTCGTTGAAGTCATACCAAGTGGCATCCGGCTTGCTGTCTTGAATGCTGACCGCTGCCCAGAACTCCTTTTCCGTGGCGTTCTTCCCATTGACGCAGTAGGATGTGGGCTCGTTGCCGTCAACGTTAATCACCTGTCGACAATAGGTGCTCTGGTTGATCATGGTGCTGTAGCCACTGCCGCTAAAGTCTATCGTGCCGAAGCCCCAGTTCGACGCGCCGCCAGAAGATTCGAATGAGCCGTCGGTCTTCAGGCTTTTAAACGCTCTGTAGGGGAAATAATACCCGTACACGGTTCCGTTTTGGACACGTAGGATCTCATAGCTAGTGGGGTACTGATTGTTGCCCACATACATCTCGAGCACCGCCTCCGGCGCACCGTCGCCGTCAAGGTCGACCTTGGCGAAGTTGTTCGCCTGCAGGTTGAATCCGGGTGCGCCATTCCAGGATTGGAGGTATTGGTTAATGGTAACGTTCCGTCCGTATTCATCGCTCTGGAAGCTGGCCTTGTTCTGCAGCACCGCCTTCAGCAGGCCCTCGGCGGACGTGCCGCCGTCGCCCGCCGTGCCGCTCGGGGCGTAGCCTATGCTGAAGGAGTAGGTGCCGCCACCGTCACCGTAGGCCGTTGCGAACTTGAGGTAGTAGGCGCCCTTCTTCAGGGGTGCCATGGCCGCAGTGCCCATCTTGGCGCTGGTGACGTACTGCCCGGAGCTGTCGTAAACGGTATAGTCGTTGTCCCTCAGGCTGGCGGAGGCCGAGGTCTTGACCGTGACGGCACCGTCACGGCTCACGGCGAACCTGTAGCAGTCCACGCCGTCGGTGCTCACGAGGCAGTTCGCGCCCAACATACTCCGGTAGGTCTTGCCCATGCTTGCCGCCCCGGCTTTCTTCAGGCTGTTGTTGCTGCCCAGCATTGGCTCCTTGAAGTCGTCCGCGTAGTCCGTGAACGCCGCTCTGACCTTGAAGGCATCTGCCTTGTAGGCACGGTTCAGAACGGTGGGCCAGTAGGTGCCCGCCGGCAGGTGGTAAGTTCTCTTCGAGGCCGAGACGCTGTCGATGAGCAGCTCCAAGTGGTACGCCCTGCCCTTGGAGGGCACCCAAGCCAGGATGTCCATGTCGGAGCTCACGGCCATGCCCGACACCTTCACCGTCAGTTTGCCGGGCTGCTTGAGCACGACCTTGTAGGCCGACTTGTAGCCCGCCTTGGCCTTGAGGCTGTAGGTCTTGTTGACTGCCAGCGTCTTGACCGTGCGCTTGACTATCTCGGTCTTCTTGATGTAAGTGGCCGCGTGAGCCTGCGCGGGAGCCACGCAGGCAACCAAGATGGCGGCCAGCAGCACCGCTGCGGCCAAGAGCAGCCTCCGATGCAGTCTACCAACCTTGCCCCCTTGGAACCTGCTCATAGATAACGCGCTCATAGATCCCCCGTCCTAAGTCTGTGGCCGGATGCCGCCGCCCTTTTGCCAGCGCCAACATCCCCGCCCCAAGGCGCATGGGACTTGGGGTCGCTTCGAGTTATGCTTCAGTGCTTCCCCCCGGAAGATACGTATTGATCTTAACAAATGGCGGTGCGACGCAAGACCCTCGTCCCGCAAAAACATTCCAGTTGCTTTAAGGATGCGTTGGCCGGTCGTGCCGCGCCCTGTTTACAAGGCGGCGCGGCGGCATTAATCGGCAGCTCCACCCCCCCGAAAGTGAAATAAAGTAGAATAAACAAGAATAAAGTGAAATAAATAATTCTGAAGCGACAGCAAGGAGCCAACAGCCATGCAAAAAGCGGTTTTCTCCCCGACGTTCGGCAAGCTTCCCTCGCGGATCGTTGGCCGTGACCAGCAGATATCCGATTTCATTACCGGGCTTGAGGGCTGGCCCGGGCATCCGGAAAGGTCCACATTCTTCATTGGCCAGCGCGGCATGGGTAAGACCGCCTTGCTTATCGAGTTGGGACTGTTGGCGGAGGCGAGAGACTTTGTGGCTGTTCGGGTGGCACAAAACGAGGGCATGATGCAAGAGATCCTAGAGGGTGTCCAAGTCGGCGGTGGCAAGTTCTTCAAGGAGAAGAAACGCCCGGCCAAAAGCATCAGCGCCGGTGCTTTTGGCTTCTCGTTCGGCCTGACGTTTAGCGATGGGATTGAAGACCACTACGGCTTCAGAACCAAGGTCACGGCACTTTGTGAGCGCCTCGCCGAAAAAGGCAAGGGCATTCTCTTCCTGATCGACGAGGTCACCTCATCCTCGTCAGAGATACGCCAGTTTGCGGCCACTTACCAGCAGTTGGTCGGCGACGGTGCCAATGTGGCCTTGGCCATGGCGGGGCTGCCGGGTGCGATCTCCGCTGTGCTCAACGACGAAGTGCTGACCTTTCTGAACCGGGCGCGTAAAAGCTATTTGGGGGAGCTTGCTATTCCAGAGGTCAGCTCGTATTACGCCAGCGTCTTCGCTGACTTGGGGCTGGAATGCAGTGCCTCCGAGCTGTCCCGGGCAGCCCGGGCCAGCCGTGGCTACCCCTACATGCTCCAACTGGTCGGCTACCACCTTCTGCGCACACTGGGGGATGCCCGGCGAATTAGCCCGGAATCAGTGGACATAGCGGTGCGGAACTCCTTGGATGCCATGGTGGGGGATGTTTTCTACCCGGTCATGAGGCCGCTCACCGATGTCGAGAGGCGCTTCCTGAAGGCGACGGCGGCCGACGGCAGGGTGGCGGCCGTCAGGGAGAGGCTGGGCGTATCGAGCGCTTACGTGCAGAATTACCGAAAGCGCCTGATCGAGGCGGGGATCATCAGCTCGCCTAGGCGCGGCGAGCTGGATATCGATGTTCCCTACTTCAAAGAGTACCTACGTGGTGAATTCGCCCCAAGCAGCGGCTTGGAACTTCTCCCCTAAGACTGCTTCAGACAGCCGAGCCGCCCGAGCCTGTTGTTGGCACATATTGCCAGCGGCTGTCCCGATGGTCAAGGTGTGAGAAGGTCGGAGATCATTTTATTGCGGATGTACTGGGGGCTGGTTTCGCCGCGCTCCCAAGGCTCCGCCCACTCATCAAGCAGCTCGTCGGTTACCTCAACCCCGCCCTCTGCTACGAATTTCCTGTTCATGCACATCACCCTCCTAACCTAGTCAAGGCCGAGCTCTCGCAAGGCCTTAGCCGTCACCTGCATCGCGTAAAATATCAACACTCTATCTGATTTTGGGTCATACGCTGCCACCATCTGCAATGCGCGTCCCTTTCTATCAAAGCCCACCGCCAAATACTGCGGTGATTGAAGGCTGGTTCTGGCTTGGCAGCAGATGCGGCTGCCCCAAGCCGCCAACACATCGCCTTCCGCAATGTCCGGGCGCCTTTCGTGGACACGCCCATGAACGCTCACCGCCTGCTTCACTCATTGCTCCAGTTGTCTTGCATATAGTTTAACCAATGTAATACCTGTTGTAGACAATAATGTATTACACCCCCCTGCCCGCGCTCTGCTATGCTTTTGGACATGGAAGTTATTGACACCCATACGCATACCTATTATTCCGGACACGGTGAGGGCACACCTGCCGAGGTGGTGGCTGCGGCTGCGGCCAAGAGTGTCACGACCTTGGCTGTTACCGAGCATATGCCGGTGCCGCTAGAGCTTAGCCCCGGCGGCCACTTCTCGATGCGCTTTGCGGAGGTTCCACAGTATATTAGTGAGGTCAAGGCCGCCCGCGACGATCACCCGGAGCTGGAGGTGATCTGCGGTGTCGAGGTGGACTGGCTGGACGGCCGCGAGGACTTCATCTTGGAGCAGCTCGGGATGGCCACTGCTGCCTCCCCGGCCCCCCCAGCATCTGCCCGCTATGAGCTGGTCTTGGGATCAGTGCACATGTTCACAGGACCCGCCCCTGACGAGTACTGGCCGTTCGACTACGCCTTGCACATTGATGGCTGGTACGAGCGTGGGCCGCAGCAAGTTTGGCAGGAGTACCTGCGGCTCTGGTTAGATGCCGTGGCCAGCAAGGCGCACTTCGACATCATGTCCCACCCTGACCTGCCGAAGAAGCTCGGTTTCTTCCCTGACTTTGATGCCCAGCCGCTTTGGGACCAAATGGCCGAGGCAGCTGCAGTGGCAGCACGTGACCACGGTTTGCTGATCGAGTTGAACACTGCTGGGCTGTTTATGCCCTGTGCCGAGGTCTATCCTGGGCCGGCGTTGCTGGCCACCTTTAGACGGGCAGGTGTGGGCTGCACTATTTCTTCCGATGCCCACAGCCCTGCCAATGTTGCCCGGGCCTTTGCTGTGGCACGGCAGGCCATGTTGGCTGCCGGCTACAAAGAGGCCACTATTCCCACTAAGGACGGCGACCGCCGCCGCGTACCGCTGGTTTAAGGAGGATAAAATGGAGCAAGTTCGTAATATTACTGTGTTGGTCAACCCGGCTTCCAGCAATGGTACTGGCCACGAGATCTGGCTGCGTCTGCTGCCGCATTTTGAAAAGCAGTTTACCGGTCGAAAGATCCGGATTATCGAGACCACCAGCGCCGACCATGCTGAGGCGTTGGGAGCGACGCTTGATACCCAGATGATCGTTTCGGTATCTGGTGACGGCGCCCTCCGCGATATCGCCCAAGGCTTGATGGGTCGCCCGTCCTATGGTCGGCCGGCGCTGACTGTGATCCCGGTTGGCTCGGGCAATGATTTTGCCCGTAACCTCGGTTTGCCAACGAACCCTTGGCTGGCTATCACCCGTCTGGCGCGTGGCCGACGGCAGGTGATCGATGTTGGCAAAGTCAACAGCCAGTACTTCTTGAACACTGTGTCCTTCGGTGTTGATGCCGCCATCGCCCATCGCACTACCGAATTGCGCCGCTCTACCCGCCGCCGTGGTTTTGTGCTCTACGGCCAAGCCGCATTGAGTGCGGTGGTCAAAGACCTTCGTCCTCACCGCTGCCTGATCACTATCGACGGCCATGCCGAAGAGCGTGACCTGTTGATCTGTGCAGCCCAAAATGGCCGCTTCTACGGTGGCGGTTTTCGCATTGCTCCTACTGCCGAGCTGGACGACGGCCTACTGAACATCTGTATGGTGACGCAGATATCTAAGCCCAAGGCGGTCTACTATCTGGCGCGTATTGCCCAAGGCACACACGAAATGCTGCCGTCGATCACCACGGTCAAAACCAACGCCCTGAGCGTGAGTGTCGATGCCGATGTGCCGGCGCAGTGCGACGGCGAACAGGTTGTTGGCGTGGAGGTGGAGACAGCAGCGGCTGCCCAGTTGTTGCGCTACGACCTACAGCTGATTCCTGCTGCACTGGACGTTATCGGGCCTGGCGAATAAGTCTGCCAGCCAAGCAGTGAGCAGCGTCGCTAGCCAGCCAACAGCCAGTGAGTAACCAGATCTGGGACAACGCCGCTGAGCAACCAGCGAGGCTGCTGAACAACGCCGCTGAGCAACCAGCGAGGCTGCTGAACAACGCCGCTGCCCAGCCCCACGGGCTATATGCTCAGGTGATCTTAGACATCCCGGCTCGCACTCTGGATGATCCCTTCGACTACTGGGTACCCGAAGAGCTGCAAGTGCAGTTGGAAGTGGGCTGTTGTGTGCTGGTGGACTTCGCCCGCCGCCCAGCCCTGGGCTACGTGACCGGTCTCTCCGAGGTGCCCAGCAGCGGCCTTCAGCCGCAGAAGATCAAGCCGTTGCGCGAGGTCCTCTCCACTCCGTACTTTGACGCGCTGCACTACCAGTTGGCACGGTGGATCGCCCATGAGTACCTAGCGCCGCTTTCCGAGGCCATCCGGCTTTTTACCCCGCCGGGTGCACTGCCGCAGCTGCGCAAAGATGCTGGCGGCAATTGGGGCTTGGAGCATTCCGGCGTGGGGCCGGTGGATGTGCGTTGGGTGACACTCACCGAGGCCGGGCGGGATTTTGTGCCCCGCGCCAATGCCGTCAAGCAGCGGGAGATTCTCGATACCTTGCGCACCGGCCAACTGCGGGTTTCTGAGTTGGGGCTTTCGGTAGAGAACGCCGCCGCTGCCCTGAAGTCTTTGGAGAAGCAGGGCTGTGTGCGTATCGAGAGCCGTCGTCGTTTGCGCGGCCAGCTTCCCAACCTGCCGACCACGGCCGATATTGACGGCCTTACTGAGGGGCAGCGACGGGCACTGACGGTCATCCGTCGAGCCGGGGAGAAGCCGACCAGCCCCAAGGCAGCGCCGATTATTCCACAATCCCGTCATTGCGGCTCTGATCCGCAATCTTTCATGCCGTTGACAAGGGAAAAAATTGCCGGTCAAGTCGACAATGACCGTACTTTGGGCATTGGTCGGCATCTTACTGATGAAGCGTCGGGTAAACGCCCCGTACTGCTGGACGGGGTTTGCGGTTCCGGCAAGACGGAGGTATACCTGCAAGCCATCCGGGCGGTGTTGGACGAGGACGGTAGCGCTATTATGTTGGTGCCAGAGATCTCACTCACCCCGCAGACCGTGGCGCGTTTCCGTTCCCGTTTTGGTGAGCAGGTGGCTGTGCTGCACTCTCGCCTTTCGCCCGGGGAGCGTTTCGACCAATGGGATATGCTGCGTTCCGGTGCCGCCCGGGTGGCCATCGGTGCCCGTTCGGCGCTCTTTGCCCCGATGAGTGACCTGCGTTTGATAGTTATCGACGAGGAGCACGAGTCGACCTACAAGCAGTCTTCGTCGCCACGTTATGTGACTCGCGACGTGGCCGCTAAGCTCGCTGAGCTTAGCGGTGCCACCTTGGTGCTGGGCAGCGCCACTCCCTCACTGGAGGCGCTGGAGGCCTGCCGCCAAGGTAAATGGCAGCATGTCAGCTTGCCGGAGCGCACCAACGGTCGCCCTCTGCCACCAATCCAAGTGGTGGACTTGGCGGCGGAGTTCCAGATGGGCAACAAGACGATGTTCTCCACCGCCTTGGTCAAGGCGTTGTTGACGGTCGTGGAACGTCGGCAGAAGGCCGTGCTGCTTTTGAATAAGCGGGGCTTTGCCAGCTTCCTGCTTTGCCGGGACTGCGGCTACGTGCCGATGTGTGAGATGTGCTCCACCTCGCTGACCCTTCATGAACATCCGCCGCGCTTGGTTTGCCACCAGTGTGGTGCCACGCATCCAGTGCCGCCGGTTTGCCCGGAGTGCAAAAGCCCGTATTTGCGCCAGCTGGGGCCGGGCACCCAGTACGCCTATGACCAGCTGTTGGAGTTGTTGCCCAAGGATACCCCGATCGTGCGCATGGACGCTGACAGTACCCGTGGTCGCTTCGGTCATGAGAAGTGCTTGGAGAAGTTCATCGCCGCCAGTCATGGGGTGCTGCTGGGCACCCAGATGATCGCCAAGGGGCTGGACTTTCCGGAAGTCACGTTGGTCGGCGTACTGATCGCTGACACTGCCCTGAAGCTTCCGGACTTCCGTGCCCCGGAGCGCACCTACCAGCTGCTCGAACAGGTGTCTGGACGTGCTGGCCGGGCGGAGCTGGACGGTAAGGTGATAGTCCAGACCTACTGGCCAGAGCACTTGGCGATTCGCGCTGCGGCACTGCATCGGCGCTCCTTGCTGCTTGATGATGAGTACGCGCTGCGTGGGCAGCTCGGCTACCCTCCCTATCGGCGGCTGGCGAACATCCTGGTGCAGGGTCTTGACCTAGAAGCCGTCAGCTTGGAGGCCGAGCGGACGCTGGCCGCCTTGCAGGCCGCCCTGCCGGGCAGCCTGACGGCGGACGCAGACGGTTTGGCTCCAGCAACGGCTTCCGTCGCGTTGGCGGCGGTGGCCACGACAACGGAAGCGGCTCCGACGGCCGCCCCCGGCCCCGCGGCCGGCCCAGCGCCAGCGCCCGTGGCCGCCCCCGCCCCTGCGGCCGCCTCCGG
>JGI20171J29575_12612828_pt1 | contig 73330 bp, 62 predicted proteins | sample TergutNc150P4_FD_29575 | JGI IMG/M metagenome (IMG submission 29575)
GTGGCTGTGGCGGCGGTCGCTGCCGTGGCTGTGGCGGCCCTGTCCGCTGCTGCCGTGACACCGGCTTTGTTCGCCGCCAGCGCCTCAGTCGCTGCTGTTGCTTTGTCTGCCGTTGCCTCACCGGCCTGAAGCCGCCGCCGCAGCCGCCGGTAGTCCTGACAGGTGGCCAAGCAGATCGGCGTGATCCGCCTAGCAACCTCGATCAGGGTACGGGCTGCCCGGGCATCGGTAAAGGGGCCGAAATAGCGGGTTGTCGGAACGTGCCTCTCACGGGTGTACTTCAAAGCCGGATAAGTGTCCCCCATGGTCAGTGCAACGAAGGGGTAACTCTTATCGTCTTTGAAATCAACATTAAAGGTCGGCGAGAACTGATGGATCAGGTTCTTCTCCAAAATCAACGACTCATGATCGTTATCGCATGTCACATAGTCAAAGCTGGTGACAGTGGCCATTAGCCGCGGTATCATCTCCCGACCGTCCTGTAGATTCACGTACTGCAACATGCGGGCACGTAAATCACGTGCCTTGCCCACGTACAGTACCTTGCCTTGGGCATCCTTCCAAAGGTAGACACCGGGATCCCGGGGAACAGACCGGAGTTGTTCACGTATGCTGGGTACACTTGTCATGCGCGTATGGTAACATGTCCATGACAGCAAGGGACGGATTGCTCCCAATTTGAAACAGAGTAGAGAGGACGTTTGCAATGAAGTATGTCTGTACGATCTGCGGCTACACATTTGACACTGAAGAAGGCGATGCCAACTTGGGCATCGCCCCGGGTACTGCTTGGGAGGATGTCCCGGACGACTTCCGCTGCCCGCTCTGCGGTGCAGGCAAGGATGCCTTCAGCCCTGCGTAACAAGCGCTGGATCATGGCTTGGCTTCCTTATGGAGGCCCCGAATTAGAGCAGGGTCCATCTAGGGTCGCCCGAGCAAGCGGGGTCACTGCTAGCGGTAATGGCACCGTTTGCACGGACGGGTCTTAGGTGATCTTGCTTGCAAGATGCCGCAACAGCATTAATTAGGTGCTTCCCAAGGGGTGAGTCCTACCTGCAAGGGTAAGTCCTACTTGCAAGATGACGTGGCATGATCGGATTGGTGCTTTCTTAGCAGCGCCGCCAAATACTGGCCGGTGTAGCTGGCCTTACAGGCTGCTACCTGTTCCGGGCTGCCACTGACCACTATCTCGCCGCCCCGGTCGCCTCCTTCTGGGCCGAGATCGATGATCTGGTCGGCACATTTGATGACATCCAAGTTATGCTCGATAACCACTACGGTGTTGCCTTTGTCCACTAGGCGGCTTAAGACTGCCAGCAGTTGGCGAACATCCTCGAAGTGCAGGCCGGTAGTCGGCTCATCCAGGATATAGAAGGTCCGACCGGTCTGTGCCCGTTGTAACTCGCTGGCCAGTTTGACGCGCTGAGCCTCGCCACCGGAAAGGGTGGTGGCCGGCTGTCCCAGTCGGATATACCCAAGGCCAACATCGTGCAAGGTCTGGAGCTTGCGCTTCAGCTTGGGGATGTTAGTGAAGAACTCCAAGGCGGCATCAACGCTCATATCCAAGACATCGGCCACCGTCATCCCCCGATAACGGACCTGCAGCGTCTCACGGTTGTAGCGGCTGCCTTTACAAGCCTCGCAGGGCACATAGATGTCCGGCAGGAAATGCATCTCGATCTTGATCTGGCCGTCGCCCTTGCATGCCTCGCAGCGACCGCCGCTGACATTGAAGGAGAAGCGCCCCGGTGCATAGCCGCGCAGCTTGGACTCTGGCAGTGACGCGAAGAGGCTGCGGACATCATCCCACAAGCCCACGTAGGTGGCAGGGTTGGAGCGTGGCGTTCGACCGATTGGCGACTGGTCGATGTCAATCACCTTGTCGATCAGGCTGATGCCCTCGATGCTCTTAAAGCTGCCCTCGCGGCGGCGGGAGTGCTGGATACGATTGGTCAACGCTGGTGCCAAGGTATCGCTGACCAGCGAGGACTTGCCTGACCCGGAAACGCCGGTGATCAGGGTCAAGGTACCTAGCTGGATGTTGATGTCGATGGCCTTCAGGTTGTTGGTCTGGATGCCCTTAAGCTGAATGCTCCCCTTGCCGGGCGAACGCCTCTCCTCGGGCATCTCGACTTGGCGGCGGCGGCTCAAATAGTCAGCAGTCAGCGAGCGAGGCGCGGCTAGGATGTCCTCCAAGCACCCCTCGGCCACTATCTCGCCACCCTGCTCACCCGCCCCCGGCCCGATGTCAACTATATGGTCGGCAGCGCGGATGGTGTCCTCGTCATGCTCGACGATGATCACCGTGTTGCCCAAGTCGCGCAAGCGGTTCAAGGTGGCGATCAGCCGGTCGTTGTCCCGCTGGTGGAGGCCGATGGATGGCTCATCGAGAATATAAAGCACCCCCATCAGGCCGGCACCGATCTGGGTGGCCAGCCGAATGCGTTGGGCCTCACCGCCGGAAAGTGAGGCGGTGCCCCTCTCCAAAGTCAGATAATCCAAGCCGACGTCCACTAGGAAGTGCAAGCGCTCCAAAATCTCTTTGACCACCCTGCCGCCGATCAGCTGCTGGCGGGGGTTGAGCTCAAGCGCTTGGAAAAACCCCAAGCACTCGCGGGCTGATAGCTGCGTGACCTGATGGATGTTCTTGCCGCCGACCGTGACGGCTAGGATCTCCGGCTTCAGGCGGGCACCGTGACAGGCAGAACAAGGCTTGACAGTGAAGAACTCGTCCATTTTGGTACGCATTGCGTCTGATGAGGTTTCTTCATAGCGGTCCTCGGTGATTTTCAGAAGACCGGCAAAGGTTGTGTACCAGTAGGTATCACGGCCATCAACTGTCACGTAGTCCAAGCGGATCTTATCCGAACCGAGACCGTGCAAGAAGCGTTCCTTGACTTTGGCTGAATAATCTTGCCAAGGTGTATCGATACTTACATCAAGATGCTTAGCTACAGCGGCAAGGACCTGTGGGTAGTAGTTGCTCTTGTTGCCAACCACCGCCCACGCCCCTTGAGCCAGGGAAAGGCTTTGGTCGGGAATAATCAAAGACTCGTCAACCTCTCGTTTGAATCCTAGGCCAAGGCATTCCGGGCAGGCGCCGTAGGGGGCGTTGAAGCTGAAGTCCCTAGGCGCCAAGTCGTCCATGGAATGGCCATGGACTGGGCAGGCCAAGGCCAAGGAGAAGCCCAGCTCCTGTTCGGGGTCGAGCTGCTGCACCAAGACAGAGCCGTCGGAGAGGCGAGTGGCAGTCTCAATGGCCTCCGAAAGGCGAGCGCGGGCAGACTCCTTGACCACCAGCCGGTCGACCAGCACTTCGATGTCGTGCTTGAACTTCTTGTCCAAGACGATATCCTCGGCCAGCTCCCGTATTTCCCCATCCACTCGTACCCGGGCGAAGCCCTCGCGTTTCAGATCGGCTAGCAGGTGGGCATGTTCTCCCTTGCGCCCGGAAACAACTGCTGCCAGCACGTAAACCCGCTGGTCGGCTGCCGCTTCCAGCACCTTGTCCGCCACTTGGTCAGTGGTCTGCCGGCTGATAACACGACCGCAATCATAGCAATGGGGAATGCCGATGCGCGCAAACAGCAGACGTAGGTAGTCATAGATCTCAGTCACCGTGCCAACTGTCGAGCGAGGGTTTTTAGATGTGGTCTTCTGGTCGATGGACACTGCTGGGGAAAGCCCCTCGATGGAGTCCAAGTCAGGCTTGTCCATCTGCCCTAAGAACTGCCGGGCATAGGCAGACAAAGACTCCACATAGCGCCGTTGCCCTTCGGCGTAGATGGTGTCAAAGGCCAGCGAGCTTTTACCGCTCCCCGAAAGGCCGGTAATCACCACCAGCTTGTCTCGGGGGATCCGTAAGGAGATGTTCTTCAAATTGTGCTCGCGAGCACCGTTGATACTGATAAATTCCTGCAAATGATGCTCCTGAAGTGCTCAAATGGCCGTCAAAAGGATGGCCGGGGCGGTTGGACCAAAAAAATGGCGTGACATGATTAAATCGGTGCTTCCTTAAAGACTTAAGAGCGTGGGGACATCTGACGGCTGCTCTGTGGTATCCGGCTTGAAATAGCGCACCAGTAGATTTTTATCCATGAAATCCAACCTCCTAAACTGCATGCGCACCCTGATAGACCTCGATACCGCCCCAACGGTTTGGAACTCGAACTCCAGCTCTGAGCGGTCGCGCTTCTGCGCCTCTTCGATCTTTTGGAACAAAAGCTCCATGCTGTCTGATCCTTCACTTTGGAAGGTTGGAATAGTGTTCCAGTGGTCTTTGCAGTACTCCTGTTGGCTGTTGAACCCCAAGAGACTGACAGCGGCATAATTGACTTGAACGACTGCCATGCTGGTGTCCACCACATCGCAAGGCCAAGGAGCCTCATCGATAATGAACTGCAACAGCCGCTCATGGTTGGGGGGTGGGAAGATGTAGGCCGCCACACAAAACCCGGATTGTAACTGGATGCCGCGCATACTGAAATGCAGCAGGATGTTCTTATTGCGCAGACGAAAATCGACATAGAACTCGTCCCTGCCCCGGTCCTGCGCCTCCTGCAGATGCTTCATGAAGGGCTGTGCCGGCTCGCTGCCTAAATGGGAGTCGACAAAACCCTGAACCAGCAATTCCGGTAGCTCTTTGCGCACCATCTTCTTGTCGCTCATCCCAAAGAAGCGCAAAGCGGCAGTGTTGCAATCAATGATGTTGGACTGGGCATCGAATACTAGGCAGATAAAAGGCGAGCTGTTTATCAGCTTGGTGGTATTAGACTCCAAATGCTGCCTGATCCTCAGCTCGTTGGCCTCCACACTGTCAGTGTCATCATGGATGACAATGGCCTGCCCCACATTACGGTTGAAGATATCCAACTGGGTGTGGGTGATTAAATAGTGTCGAGACTCACTGAAGTTCGGAGCCTGGTACACCAAGTCGTGGACCCGTTGGTCAAGTATCTCAGAAGGAAAGCCGGGCACACCTAGCAACAGCCGTCCAGGCTTAATGCCTTCTAAAGACGGAAAGCAGATCTGGGCCTGTCGGTTCAAATCCACCAAAAAACAGTTCCGGTCGACGATAAGGTAGGCGTCCTGCATATTCTGCACGACCTCATAGCGTCCTAAGACCTCCCACTCAGGGAGCTGCCATCGTGTCACATAAATACAGATGACAAAGATGGCCAAGGTGCCGGCCAAGGGCATTGGGTTGTAGCTGCCCGGCAAGACATTGCCTAGGTATAACAGGGCGGCAACCACCGGTAAAGCCATGATCAGCAAAAATACAGGTATGATCAATTGAGCATGCCACTTGGCATGGGCGATATAGCTCACGTAGTTGATGCAGGCAAGGAGCACGAGCACGAAACTAACAAAGCTGAAGATGAGAAACATTGCCCCGGGCAAAAAATAGGCCTGGCCTGCGACGAGCTGGGCATTGAAAATACTGTCCAAGGGATAAACCACCATCAGCGCCGCCGACATTGCCGCCCAAGCTGCCAATACCACCGACTTAACCAGTGTGATTCGGCGCATCGTATAGTCATGAACGAACAGGTAGATCAAAATCGCCGCCAGCTGGCCTAACACCAGGCTGATGCGCAGCATCAATGTCATCTGGCTTATGGTAGTGGCGGTCTGTATGAGCAGGGCGCAGGTAGAGATGAGGCAAGAAGAGAAGGCCGCAGCAAACAAGAATCTCATTCGCGGCTGACGCAAGGCCTTGCCAATGATCAGTATGGAAACGATCCCCAAGAGTAGGCCGCAAAACTCAAGCAACGTGTAGAGCTGCTCAATACCCCACGTGACTGGCAGCGGGTTCACCGAGTCAGGCAGGATGCCCTTCAGGTCATTGAGTATATTCAGGCTCGAGTTTGCGCCCGTTAGCAACTGTGCTGCCAATATCAGATATCCCATAGCCTAAACTCTCCCTATCGTAATGCCACGTGTCCGCCTATTCTAGCGCAAGAACAGACTCTATATGCTGACTGAGGTCGAACCATTCCTGTTCCATCTGGGGAATGCGCTGTTTTAGGGTTTGATACTCCGCAAGCGCCAGATTGAAGGCCTCAGTGTCTTGATACAAGCTCTCTTCGGCCATCTTGGCCATCAGCTCATCATAACGGGTGTTATCCCGAGCGAGTTGTTCTTCCAGCTCGGACAAACGCCGACGCTCGTCTTTGAGCGTCCGGTAGGCCTTATTCCGAGCCTCGGCCTCGGCTCGTTTCTGCTCTTTGGACTTCGGGGCGCCTTTCGGGACGCCTTTATTCTCTGAGCTGGCTTCGGTTGGTTCGGGGGTCGCCTTGGCTTCCGTACCAGTTTCGGCCGCCGCCGGACTGGCCTTAGCCTTGGCTGTGACCGTCTCACTGGCCGTCTGCGTTTTGCGCAGGTAATAAGCGTAGCCTTCCGGGAAGCTGTTGACCTTACCGTCTTTGACCTCAACGATACGGTTGGCAATAGAATGAATCAGGTGACGGTCATGGGTAATAAATACTAATGTGCCGTCAAAAGCCCGCAGGGCATCCTCCAAAACATCAGAGCTGGCGATATCAAGGTGGTTGGTCGGCTCGTCCAAACAGAGCAGCGGTGCCGGCTGCACCAGCATCTTGGCTAGCGCCAAGCGGCTCTTCTCGCCACCAGAGAGCACCGAGACCCGTTTTTGCACATCGTCGCCGGAGAACAGGAAGGCACCGAGCAAACTGCGCTGTTCGGACTGAGTCCAAGTCGGCGAGACACGATCCAGCTCTTGGAGCACGGAGTTGGCCGGACTCAGCCCTTCCAACTGGTGCTGGGCGTAGTAGGCACAGCTGACCTTAGAGCCCAGTTTGCGTGTGCCAGCATCATAGTCCAAGGCACCGGCGATGATCTTTAGCAGGGTTGACTTGCCGGCACCGTTCGGCCCGACCAGCGCAACCTTTTCGCCACGGTAAAGCGTCAAGTCGATGCCGGGGCTACCGCCGCCACCGTAAACCTGCTTGTCTCCATAGGCTTTCTCAATGCCTTTCAGTTCGACCACCACATCACCGGTGCGCTCGGGTTGGCGGAAGCGGAAACGAACCTTCTTGTGCGCCTCGGGCAGCTGAATCAGTTCCATGCGCTCTAGACGATGCAGCCGCTCCTGGGCTTGCCGCGCCTTGGTGGCCTTGTAGCGAAAACGTTCGACAAAGGCCTTTATTTCGGCGATCTCGGCCTGTTGGCGCTGGTAAGCTTGACGCAACTGGATAAGGTGCTGTTTTCGTTGGCGCTGGTAGTCGCTATAGCCACCACGATAGATGGTGACCCGACCGTCTTCTAGCTCCAACACATGGTCGATCATAGCATCCATAAAGGCGCGATCGTGGCTGACCAACACCACTGCCCCCTCGTAACCGCGCAAAAAACCCTCCAGCCAGCGAACACTCTCTAAGTCCAAGTGGTTGGTCGGCTCATCAAGCAGCAGGATATCGGGGCGGACCAATAACAGTTGGGCAAGCGAGATGCGCATCTGCCAGCCGCCGGAGAATTCGGCTGTCGGGCGGGCAAGATCGTCTTCCTTGAAGCCCAACCCGAAGAGCACCGACCGGGCTTGGGACTCCAAGGTATAGCCGCCGCCGTGTTCGAATGCATCGGCGAGGCGGCCATACTCGGCCAACAGCTTCTCCAAGGTGGCAGCGGCATCGGCAGCATCGCCGCGGTCAGTGGCAGCGGCATCGGCAGCATCGCCGCGGTCAGTGGCAGCGGCGTTCAGGCCAGTGGCTGCGTATGCCTGTCCGGCGGCGCCCTTGCCATGCGGGCGAGCAGCAACAGGCAGCTGGTTGGCGGTGTGAGCGGCGGACGCAGCGGCAACGGTTGTAGCGCCAGGCACCTTGGCTCCCAAGGCACTGATCCGTGTTTCCAAGAGCGTCAGCCGCTCGCTGATATCCACCAAGCGGGAAGCGGCCCGCATCACGCACTCCAACAGCACGCCGTCCTCTACCTCGATGGCGTTTTGCTCTAGGTAGCCGATACGGGCATCCTTGGCCAGTGTCAAGGTGCCGTCGTCAGCCTCGTCTTGACCAGCGATAATGTTCAGCAACGTGGTCTTGCCAGCCCCGTTCGGCCCGACCAGCGCCACCCGGTCACGCTCGTTGACGTGAAAACTGACATTTGCGAACAGCACACGTGCTGCAAAGGATTTGCTCAAGTTGTTGACTGAAAGAATCATCAACCGATAATTGTACATGAAAGCCACGTCTCGCACTAACGGCCAGAGTATCCGCAGGTTACTGGGCATCTGCCCTTCCGCTCACTCATCAAAAGTCAGCATTTGGCCTATCCGGCAGCTGGGCGTATTCCCCAAGGAGACGCCGATCAATCCCAAATTGCAGTCATTGTCGGCTCAGGGCGGCAATCTTTCCCCGGATCAGCGCAGGATTAGAGATTGCGGCGCGAAGCCGTGTGGGACGGAATTGCGAGTTGATCGGTGCCTCCTTAGGAAAACGAGAGCCTACAGAAGCTTGTTCGCAGATACGTAGTTATTGAACTTCGCCATTGCGAAATCTGGCAGTGCAGCTAGGTCCTCAAGGGGTAGGTAATCTTGGGCGTAGGCATCAAATAAAACCGTGCACTCCGGCGGTATGATGTCGTCTTCTCCAGCCCATATCGTAAACACAACAGGAACACGCGGGCAAAGATTGACCTTAATTGAAGCGTCACCCAGCTCAGTGCGTTCACCCGGGAACTCTTCTAAAAGCTGATACAAAAGCTCGGGCTGGGATCCGAAGTACTGGATAAAAGCATTTGTGACATTCTTCTTCATGCCCGGGCCGCCCGCCCGTCCGACTTTGCGGAAATCGGCAAAAGTGACGAGTCGTCCGCTCAGTTCGCGTCCGCTAGCAACAATCAAGTTGTGCAGTACGACGGAAGACTCGATGCCCTGCAACTCGGTCGCATGCCCCTTAGGTTGAACAGCGCCAGTGCTGCAATCGATGCTATAGGGGCGACCAATAAACACAGTCTCGATAGAATCAGAGCCGGGATCGTAGCTCGCTCCGGCGCATCTAGCCATTACTTGTTTGTCGCCCGCCAAAAAGTCTGACACTGCCTTTTCCATACAAGTAGAGTAGACTTTTGGAGCTTTGGGGTTTTGATAAACCGACAATTTGGCACCTCGCAATTTTGGTCATCTGTAGCATATGGGAGGTCGCTTTTAGCCCGCATCCACCCAGTATAGCAAAACCCCTTTATTCGTGAGATACCGGGGAGATGCCGATTTTTCTCTATGGCGCGGGCGTAACGGCCACATAATCCCGCCAGCCATGTGACCTCAGTGAACACCGTTCGGAGAGTGATTTCAACCTGCAAGTCGCTGACTATTTCTCGTGGGCGATACAAAGGAAATGGGAGCGTGCCGACTGGCGTTCTTTCGATTTGGTAAAGAAAGCCATATGCAACGAATGGGACTTGTTCAGGAAAGGTGACTGGACATATTACTGAAAAAACTGACCCCCCCACCTATCCGGTCAAGGAAAAGCCCGGGGGCTTTTATCAGCAGGGGGGAACGTTTTCCCTCTTAGTTTACTACAGGAAGCGACAAGAGAACAAAACCGTTACCTCAAGGCTAGCCGCTTCCAGCCCGAGTTGCCAGTGGGAGCGACTACCAAAAAAGCTCCGATCCGAATCGGCGGGCGTTTACAAAGCATGGAACCTTGCAGTTGTCGAAAGTGATCTTTGGGAGGATGGAGCAATGATCTAGCCGCCAGAGGCCAGGACTATCGCCCGGTACTTGCGCACCGAAGTCCTCGGTAAGCGGGTTGACACTGTCGGCGGTAACTTCGGCGGCCACAAGTTCACCTTCTACCTCGGCGACCCCAACGGCTACCAGGGGCTTTTGGCCGACAAGGAAGTATGGGCGGTCAACGACCGCAACTGCTACGTTGAGCTGGAGGTCGGCAACTGCCTGTTGCTAGCACGTGACGGTGCCAACATCCGCTACCTCGGAGGCGGCGATGCGCCCCGGCAGAAGAGCAGGCTGCTGCTGAGCTTCACCGACAGCAGCATGCTCAACTTCACCGCCTCGGCGGCAGCATCTACTTTTGCCCGAACTGCCAGAGGCTCTGAGCACACAGGTTGTCATTCTTTGTCGTCTGTCTGGTCGCTTTTCCCAGACGAAGGGGCAGTCACTGGCAAAGAGCACGGAGCTATGCAGAGCATGCGATGCAGCAGGGCATCTCTCTGCAGATCTTCGAGCCATCATAACCACTCAATACCTTGTTGCCACAAATCTACTCTGAAGATTAACGGCTTTGCTGTCTGTTCTCCCTCTGTTGCAGGAAATCCGCAGGTGACCGGGCTGGCACGGGAGACTGGCTGAAATCCCGATCATTGCTGGTGATTATCTGCTCTGCCTTTTCTCGCCTTGCGGTCGCCGCGAGTATGGCATCCTCGAAATCGCAGACTTTGAGTGTGAGGGCAGCAGTGGCATCGGCTGCCGCCGTATCGCAAACTCGGACGATCTGAAGAAGCGCGGCGATGGCATCCTTGGTTTCGACCGCACTCTTCCCGCCCTTGCGGACGATGCAGTATGCGTCGGCGATGCTCCCAGCGGGAGTGACTGCATCCAGCGGGGGTGACTGCATCCAGCTTGCCCTCCGCAGCAAGCCGCACGACCGCATAGGAGTCGTCAAAGAATGCCTCGCGGCGCCCGAGTACATCAGCGAGAACGTTAGTGCCTATGAGGACCTTCATTTGCCGGCCAGTCTCTCTCCCCGGATCTCTTCTGCAGTGAGATTGACATCACCAGCAATTCCCACGAGGCTGTCGAGCAGGGCGACCTTATCCCTTACGGGGCTTGATATTTTTGCAATGATTTTTCCCTTACGGCTGATGTACCTGATGCGGTAGGGCGGCGGCTTCCCTCACAGCGCCGAACGCATTTTTGGTAAGGCCAAGGAGCCAAATGCAGCGCACATGGAGGACAACTGGTGGAGACTCTGTCCCAGAAGCGATCTGTCTGACTGATCTACGCGCACAGGCCGACATCGACCTAGGCCTTAAGAACATGACCTTGGCCGAGATCCAGCTGATCATCTGGCACCCCCAACAGCTAATCCTTCCCCACTAAAACCCAATGATCCGGTGCCACGCCCATTTGCAATTGCCTTCAGTGGTGCCTCCCCCATGATCATTATACTGACAGTGTGCCTAGCTATCGGATGTATCACAAATTTCATAATATTTTGAATAAGCAAATCGATCAAAAAAAAGGGATATGCTTACGGAACGTACACGAGTCCTGCATTTGGGGTGGCAGACAAACGTCGTCATTGCCCGGCCGCCGATGGTGCCGCCCCTGCGCCCGTCGCCGCCGCTGCCCCTGCGCCCGTCGCCGCCGCTGCCCCTGCGCCCGTCGCCGCCACTGCCGCTGCGGAGCCCAACGCCAGCACCGCGCCCTTGTCTGCCGAGAGCACGCTTTGCTGGTAGCGCCTCAGATAGCCTTTGAGCGCGGCTTGGGGCTTGAGCGGTGTGCTCTGCCGCCGCCGCTCGATCTCGCCCTCCCCTACCAACAGCTCGATCGAATAGTTATTGATGTCGATGCTGATCTGGTCACCGTCTTGGATGTAGGCGATCAGGCCGCCGGCAGCGGCCTCTGGGGAGATATGACCGATGGCCGCGCCCCTAGTAGCTCCGGAGAAGCGCCCGTCAGTGATCAGGGCAACGTCAGCATCCAGCCCCATGCCGGCAATAGCCGAGGTGGGCGAGAGCATCTCCCGCATACCCGGGCCACCGGCCGGTCCCTCGTAGCGGATCACCACCACGTCGCCTTTCTTGACCTGCTGGCCATAGATAGCCTGAATCGCCTCTTCCTCGCCATCGAAGACCCGGGCGCTACCGGTGAAGCACATCATCTCTGGCTTCACAGCGGAGCGTTTGACCACCGCGCCGCAGGGGGCGAGATTGCCAAAGAGCACGGCCAAGCCGCCAGAGGCCGCATAGGGGCCAGCACAGCTCCTGATGACCTCAGCATCAAGGATCGTCATGCCTTGAACAGCCTCACCAATGCTCTGACCACTGACCGTGCGGCAGCTGCGGTCAATCAGCCCAGCACTCACCAGCTCGGCAATCACAGCATAAACCCCGCCGGCGGCATCCAAGTCTTGAATGTGATGGGCACCGGCAGGTGCCAAGCGACAGAGGTTCGGGGTCTTCTCGCTGATCTCGTTGACCGTCTTCATCTCGATGGCCATACCGCACTCGTTGGCAATGGCGATCAGGTGCAGCACGGAGTTGGTGGAGCAGCCCAAGGCCATATCGACAGTCAGGGCGTTGCGGAAGGCCGCCGCGCTAAGTATTGCCGATGGCCGCAGGTCGAGCTGCCAAAGCTCCATCACTTGGCGGCCAGTCACCTTGGCCAGCCGGGTGCGTTTGGCAGAGACTGCCGGGATGGTGCCGTTTCCCGGCAAGGCTAGGCCGATAGCCTCGGTGAGGCAGTTCATGGAGTTGGCCGTGAACATACCGGAACAAGAACCACAGCCCGGGCAGGCGCTGTCTTCGATGTCTGCCAGGGCAGCCGCATCGATCTGCCCGGAGACACAGGCCGCCGCAGCCTCGAACACCGTGTTCAGGTCACGCGACTTCTCCGAGAGCATTGGGCCTCCGGAGACAAAAATGCAGGGCAAGTCGAGACGTGCCGCCGCCATCAGCATCCCCGGTACAGTTTTGTCGCAGTTCGGGATGAAGACCAGAGCGTCGAAAGCATGGGCACGAGCCATGCATTCGACGCTGTCAGCGATCAACTCCCGCGAGCAAAGCGAGTACTTCATACCCTCATGGCCCATGGACAGGCCATCGCAGACGGCGATGGTGTTGAACTCCATCGGCGTGCCACCGGCCTCCAAAACGCCGTCTTTGACCGCTCGGGCAATCATGTTCAACTGGTAGTGTCCTGGCACCACCTCGTTAAAGGAATTGACAATGCCGACCAATGGCTTTTTGATCTGCTCGTCAGTGTAGCCAACAGCCTTCAGCAGCGCCCGTTTCGGCGCATTCTCCACCCCAGTTTTCATGACATCGCTTTGCAAACCAGTTGCCTCCTAAAAATTGTTCCTGTCTTTCCCAGGCCTCATGTCCATCGGCCAGCAGCGTTTAAGGATTGCGACCCTGAACCTGTACAGAACTGGCCTTGTGTGCTTTTCAGTCCTCGGCCTTCCAGCTCATCTTCTGGCGCAGCTCCCGACCGACCTGGTTCACCGGATGATCAGCCTCGATGCGTCGCTTGGCCAGAAACGAGGGGCTGCCAGCCTTGTTCTCCAGTATCCAGCTGCGGGCAAACTCGCCGTTTTGTATCTCTTTGAGAACTTGTTTCATCTCCTTTTTGGTATCTTCGGTGATGATCCGACTGCCAATTGAGTAATCGCCAAACTCAGCGGTGTCGCTGACCGAGTAGCGCATGAAGTCCAAGCCGTCTTGCACCACCAAGTCGATGATCAACTTCATCTCGTGGATGCATTCAAAATAGGCGCTTTCCGGCTGATAGCCGGCCTCCACCAAAGTCTCAAAGCCTGCCTTCATCAGAGCAGTGACACCGCCGCAAAGCACCGCCTGCTCACCAAAGAGGTCGGTTTCCGTCTCTTCTTTGAAGGTGGTCTGAAGCACGCCTGCCCTAGCACCGCCAATTCCGGCGGCATAGGCCAAGGCAATGTCACGGGCATTGCCGCTGGCATCCTGATAAACGGCCACCAAGCAGGGTACGCCCTTGCCTTCGACAAACTGGCTGCGCACAGTGTGACCAGGACCTTTGGGAGCGATCATAACCACATTCACCGAATCCGGCGGCACGATCTGGTTGAAATGGATGTTGAAACCGTGTGCGAAACATAGCGTCATGCCGTCGCGTAGGTTAGGGGCGACACTGCTCTCATACAAAGCTGCCTGCTTCTCATCGTTGACCAACATCATAACTACGTCGGCCTGTTTGGTGGCCGCATCGGCATTGAGCACCTGAAAGCCATCGGCAGTGGCACGCTCTGCGCTTTTCGAACCCTCGTAAAGCCCAATGACCACATTCAGACCGCTGTCCCGCAGGTTCTGGGAATGGGCATGTCCCTGGCTGCCGTAACCGATGACCGCGATGGTCTTGTTCTTGAGCAAGGAGAGGTTACAGTCTTTCTCATAATACATAACTGACATACTGGATCACTTCCTTTTCCCAGCACTGCCGTGCAAGCAGTGCTGATTATTCCCAACGTCGGCTTCTGCGCGGCGTCAGTTTCCTCAATTTGGCCAACTACTTGGCCAACCGTTTACCGAACAGCTTAGCCAATCCGAAAAGCGTCATCAACACTCAACACGTTGTCAAGACCGTGGCTCAGGGCGATGCTGCCGCTGCGGCAAAGCTCCATGATCCCCAGCGCCTCGGCCTTGCAGATAAACTCGTCGATCTTCTCCGATGGCCCAGTGATCTCGGTGGTAATGAATGTCTCGCCGAAATCCATGACCCTGCCGCCGTAAGAGTTGATCAGCGAACTGATCGCAGCCTTACCGTTGCCTTCGGCTCGCATCTTGATCAGCATCTGCTCGATACCAACCATGTTACCATTCTCCAATAACATCACCAGCTTGACATCGTGCAGCTTCTGCAGTTGTCGTTCCACCTGCTCTTTCATGTAGTCATCGCCTGTGGAGACAATCGTGATTCTTGAGTACTGAGGGTTCTCCGTGACCCCGACGGCCAAGCTGTCGATGTTGTAGCCGCGCTTGGCATACAGCCCGGCCACCCGGTTCAAGACACCGGCATGGTTGGCCACGATCAGGCTGACTGTGAACTTCTTATCCATCATCTCACCTCAATCCACCATGATATCGCTGACAGCACCGCCGGGTGGGATCATCGGCAGCACTTCTTCATTGACATCGATCTTGCAGTCAATCAGATAGGGGGTATCACTCGGCAGCTTTTGGCTAAGAATCTCCATCAGTTCCTCCAAGCATGCAGCCTGGCTGCCTGCGGCACCAAAAGCCTGAGCCAACAGCGAAAAGTCAGTCTTCCTGTCCAAGGTGGTCTGCGAGAAACGGCGCTCGTAGAAGCGTCCCTGCCATTGGCGAACCATACCCAAAACCCCATTGTTCAGCAAGACAATGACCAAGGGCAGCTTTTGGCTGACTGCCGTCGCCATTTCGTTTAAGTTCATGCCGAAGCTGCCGTCACTGGTAAAAAGAACCGTTCGCTTGCAGTTTTTGGCCATGCAACCACCGATCGCCGCCCCTAGGCCATAGCCCATAGCACCCAAGCCTCCGGAGGTCAGCAGGGTATGCGGCTTTTCAAAGGGATAACTTTGAGCCACCCACATCTGATGCTGGCCAACATCGGTAGCCACTACCGTGTCGTCACCCAGCGCCGCATGCACGCTACGGATGATATTTTGCGGAGTGAAGCCGGTGCGGAACGGAATTTTCCGCATCTCTTCTTGTTTCAGCTGGTCGATGTGGGCCATCCACTGCTCGTGCGGTAACAGCGGAAGCTTGGCGAGCAGTGCGCTCAGCACTTCCTTGACGCCGCCACAAAGCCCAATCGTCGCCGCCACGTTCTTGCCGATCTCAGCCAAGTCGATATCGATATGGATGATCTTGCATTTCTTGCGGTACTCGTCGATGTTGCCAGTCGCCCGGTCGCTGAAGCGGACGCCGACTGCCACCAGCAAGTCAGCCTCGGACTGGGCGACAGTCGCAGCATAACGCCCGTGCATACCGCACATGCCAAGGTTTAGGGGGTAGGAGTGCGGCACTGCGGTCAGACCCATCAGGCTAAGGCCGATGGGTGCCGTCAGGCGGTGGGAGAGCTCCAGTATCTCGGCTTCAGCATGTGCCGCCAAAACCCCGCCACCGCAGTAGATAAAAGGCCGCTCGCAGCTTTGGATAGCGCTGAGAGCCTCTTCCAGCTCGGCCGGGTCGAGCGGTTTGGCGGGCGATAGGGCAACTGACTTGGCGGACGGCATGGTGATCTGCCCGACCGCTGAACGCGGCTGCTGCCCCAAGTACTCAGCCATAGCAGCCTGGATATTCTTCGGGACATCAATCAGCACTGGGCCTTTGCGACCAGCATTAGCAATCCGGAAAGCCTCGCGGATGGTCGGCTCCAAATCCTCTACTTCCCGAACCAAGAAGCTATGCTTGACCACTGGCTGGGTGATGCCGATAATGTCTACCTCTTGGAAGCTGTCACGGCCAAGCAGGCCGGTGGGAACGTTGCCAGTGAAGGCGACGACCGGAACAGAGTCCAGATAGGCGTTGGCAATACCGGTTACCAAGTTGGTTGCCCCCGGCCCGCTGGTGGCAAAAACCACACCGGTCTTGCCCGATGCCCGGGCATAGCCGTCAGCAGCGTGGGCAGCACCCTGTTCGTGGGCACTGAGCACGTGCTGGATACGGTCGGAGCTTTTGTAAAGCTCGTCGTAAATGTTGAGCACTGATCCACCCGGGTAGCCGAAGATGGTTTCCACTCCCTCACTGATCAAAGTCTCGATTAGGATTTGCGCTCCGTTCATCTGCATCTGTTGGCCTCCCTCATCGTTTTTGCCGCTTTCATCTTGCTGACTCCTTCATCGTCGTTGCCTCCTTCACTGGTTTCATTGCCCTGACGGTTGCCGCCTTCGGCCAACACAAAAAACAAGCCTCACAGTTTTGGCTGTAAGGCTCGTGTGTGTTGAGTTGGTATGAGGTATCGTCTAACTTTTTCCAGCACAACCCAAAACAGCCTTACCGCCGCCAGCGGTAATGCCTACTACTACGATTGTGCCCAACAAAGAGTGCTGCATCTGACGCATCTGACCAATCTTTCATAACTCCAAAGGAAAACACTGCCCAAGAACTTTACAGTCAATCAGCCGCCCTGTCAAGCGGTAAGACCACCAAGCCGTGCAAAGGCAGAAATTGGGGAGGCCAGCGGTGCAAAGTGGATGGCTGTGCTCCACAAACTTCCCTAACTGTTCTTCAAGGCGATGGTGGCCATCATGTCGGTAACGTTCTCGCAGGAGTCAACGCAACGCTCCATGCGCAAGAAGACATTGCCCCAGCCCATGATGAAGACCGGTGACTCCACGTAGTTCTTATAGAGGTTACGGACGGATTGGGAGTATATCTGGTCGGCCTCCTCCTCGAGGTTGTTGACTTCGATGATCATGCTGGAGAGGGTCTTGGACTTCTTGAAGTTCCTGAACTCATCCAGGGCCTTCACCAATGCCGCGGTTGAGCGTTCGATGATCTTGGCCATGTCGATGGCCGGCGGGTAGACCTCTTGGATGTCATACATATACAACTGCTGTGCCACGTCCTCCACGTAGTCGACGATATCGTCTAGCCTTTGTGCGGTCTCGGCAATGTCCTCGCGGTCGATCGGGGTCAAGAACTCGGTGGCGATGTGAGTGAATATCTCATGGTTTTGCTTGTCGGCGGCGTTCTCGATCTCATGCATTGCCTCGACTTGCTGCGGCAGCGTGTTCGGGTCGAAGTCGTTCAAGATCATCGTCAGCATCTGCGCCTCTTGCAAGGCAAACTTCCCTTGATTCATCATTGCGTCAAAGTAGTCGAACTTATCCTTGGCCATTGAAAACCTCCTTTTTCCTAAACATGGAATACGAACCGGATGACCAGCACGAACAATGCACCGAGGGCCATCGAGGCCGGCAGGGTGACAACCCAAGTGATGAGGATGTCCTTGGCCTTGTTCCAGTTAACGGCCGAGAGCCGGTGGGCACTGCCAACACCCATTACGGCAGCGCTGATGGCCTGGGTGGTGCTGATCGGAGCATGCAGAGCCGTCATCACCTGGATCACGGTGGCCGACGAGGTTTCGGCGGCGAAGCCCTTTACCGAATCCAACTTGGTCACGCCATGCCCCATTGTCCGCATGATCCGATAGCCGCCGGCAGAGGTCCCCAAAGCCATGGCCAAAGCGCAGACCAGCTTAACCCAGAAGGGGATGTGTGCGGCATCACCCAACACGCCACTGGTGAACAGAGCCAGAGTAATGATGCCCATCGTCTTTTGGGCATCATTGGTGCCATGGGCGAAGGCCACCGCTGCCGCCGAAACTACCTGCAGACGGGAGAAGACCTTGGATGTCTTACGATGGTCAAAGGAGGCGAACAGCTTATAGATCAGCTTCATGACCAGAAAGGCCAGCGCAAAGCCGATAATCGGCGAGGTGAGCATAGGAATCACCACTTTTTGCAACAGGCCATCCCACATAATGCCGTCAACGCCAACACTCAGGACACCGCTGGCCACAGTGTAGTAGGCAATCGCCGCTCCAATCAAGGCACCGATCAGGGCATGCGACGACGACGAGGGGATACCGCGCCACCAAGTGAATAGATTCCAACAAATCGCGCCGATCAAGGCGGCCAAAATCACATAGTCATCAAGCGGTGCTGCCGGGCTGACCAAGCCCTTGGAGATAGTTTGAGCAACCCCTTCGCTGACAAAGGCGCCTAGGAAGTTCATGCAAGCAGCCAAGGCAATCGCCCAAGCGATAGGCAGTGCCTTGGTAAAGACGGTAGTGGCAATGGAGTTCGCAGTGTCGTGAAAGCCATTGATGAACTCGAATGTCAAAGCGAATATTACCACCAGCACGATAATAGCACTCAATAAACTACTCTCCTTTGAGGTATAAAACTTCCTTGCATAGTTTAGTTCAAATGACTGATATGTACATCAGGAAAACCCAAGAATTTTCTTGCCGGGGCCTTCTACCGGAGCCTTCTGCCGGAGCCTTCTGCCGGGGCCTTCTGCCGGAGCCTTCTGCCGGGGCCTTCTGCCGGGGCCTTCTGCCGGGCCCCTCAATCATCACCGTACATTAAGCCGTTTGCGGTCGCTTCTCAAAGCAGATATCAGCTCCGCCAGCCATGCAAAAAACCCCGTCTTGGTTGTAGCCTTTGATCTCCATGGCCACCTCGCCGTTGTAGCCGTTGCGCGAATGGACAGCGATCACGCTCACCGTACCTTGCAGGCTGTCGCCCGGACGAGTCGGCAAGAACCACTCCATGCGGTTGCGCAAGCCAGCGATCAGCCCCGAGTCCAAGGCACCGCTGGTTCTGAAGAACTCCGTCCAAAAAAGCATAAAGCTCATCGGCCCAGAAGCAATCAGCCCGCCGAAGCGCGATGTGCGGGCATATTCCTCGTCAACATGAATCGGCAGTGGGTCATAGCGCGAGGCAAAATCGATGATCTGTTCCCGGCTGATCTGAAAAGGGGCGATCTGCCAAGTCTGACCAACATAAAAATCCTCAAAATACACGTCTTCTCCTGCTCTCCTAGTTACCTTGGGAAACACCGGTCAATGCAACTCAGCCGGGCTGCGGGCCAACATGACCCACTTTTAGCAAGCCAGCATGACCCGTCGTTACCCATATCAGCAGCCCGAAAGGTTATGCGGCAAGCCCGTGTTGGCCAAACCTGCGGGCATTGATCGGGGGCTCCCTTATCTTACCATCTCGTTTGGGGCACGGGAAATACCCTCACTACCAATACCGTACTTCTGCTTGATGCGATCCAACTGCTTCATCCATGGCCGATAAGTCAGCCAGAGGAAGGCCGCTGTGGATAAAATATGAACGACATTGAACGCAAACCCGCCGCTGTATACCGCTAGGATGGTAGGCAGGGTCGAGGCGTTGAAAAAGGCGAATACTGAGTAGGTGTCCAGCACCAGCCCATAGAACTCGGCGGCGATGCCGCCGAAGATACAGACCTGCCAGCGCTGGCGAAACCAGCTGGTGGTGGCCAGAGCACCAGCCGCATAGCCCATCATGCCCCAGACATACATCTGCCAAGGCGTCCAAGGGCCTTGACCCATGAAGAGGTTGCTGACCAGGGCGGCCAAAGCACCGGTCATAAAGCCGCTACGGCGACCGAAGCCGATGCCAGTGATGATAACTATCGCACTGACCGGCTGGAAGTTGGGGAAGGGGGTGAGGAAGATGCGCAAGGCAACAGCGATGGCCACCATCACCACGATGGGCATAATGTCACGCGGCTTGACCTGCAGTCCCTCAAACCGCAGCATGAAGAAGGCCAGCGCCATCAGCACAATCAGTGCCGAAAGCAGACCGGTTTGCCTGACCCGAAACAGTGCACAGCAGGCCAAGGCGACCAATACGGAGATCAATAACAGCGGCTCCAGTACGTTCAGCAGTCGGCTGCCTAGCGGCTTCGGCAATCGGCAAGCCTTTGGCGGTCTGCCAGGCTTCGGCTGTCGATAAGCCTTTGGCGTTCGGTCAGCTGACATGGGGGTAGACATCCTGAAGCCGCACACAGCCCTCCAAAAGGCCACGGGTGATGCGGTAGATGGCAGTAGTATAGAAGAGGTTGCCGGCGAAGAACTCCCGGGCATCGCCAGAGCCAACCAACGTACCGTTAAAGAGCATACTGCAATCGTCGGCCACCGAGGCGACGAACTCCAAGTCATGACTGACAATAACGATACTTTTGCCCTCTGCCGCGAGGCCGCGCAGCACTCCCAACAGGTCGGCCTTGGTAAAAGCATCCAAGCCCTTGGTCGGCTCGTCTAACAACAGCAGTTGTGGTTGCCGCAACAACAATTTAATCAACGCTGCCTTCTGCTGTTCACCGCCAGAGAGGTCATAGGGGTGTCGCTCCTGCATATCTGTTAACTTGTAGCGTTCGAGCCAGTATGCTAGCCTATCATCTGAGTGTTGGCCGCCGTTGCCATTATCGGCCAGCTCCTGACGTAGCGTTGGTTGGTTGAACAATGCTTTGGGATCCTGCGGCAATGCCGCGCTGATTAGCCCACGAAGCCGTTTGACGTTGCCACGTTGAGGTTTACGGATGCCGGCCAGAAGCGACAGCAAAGTGCTCTTACCACTGCCGTTGGTGCCGATAATGCCGTAGATGCCGCCGGGTTTAAGCTGCAAGCTGAGGTCTCGGAGCACCGGTGCGACAGTGCGCTCATAGGCAAACCACGCCCGGTGGATTTTTAGGAGCGGCTCTGTGTCAGAAGCGGATGCGGCGGACAAACCAGGGATAGGGCCAAGCGTCGGGCTTTTATCTGCAGGCACTTCTGTGTGTAAGTTGCTGCGCTCCTTTAGCCGCCTAAACAGCCATTCCCGACCGTCGCGGACAGTCAGCGGCAGTGGCCGACTGTCCGGACAAACGAGATGGGCAAGCTGGGTAGCAGCGGGCAAGGCAGGCAGGTACTCCGTTTGGCAGCGGCTGCAGTAGTCGATGAAGCCTTGGAAGCTACCTTGGAAGGCCACGCTGCGGTTGGCGATAAAGGCCACCTCGTCAACTAGCGGTGCCACTTCCTCCAGATTGTGCTCGATAATCATCACAGTCACGCCCAGCTCTTGGCTCACCCGGTGCAAGGCGGTGAGGAATTCCTTAGTGGCCAACGGGTCAAGCTGGGCGGTCGGCTCGTCTAGCAGCAGCAAACGAGGCTGCATGACCATGATCGAGGCCAAGTTCAATAGCTGCTTCTGGCCACCGGAGAGGTCGGCAGTCTTGCGGTCAAACCAGTTGTTGATACCAAAGAAGCTGGCCGTCTCAGCAATACGTCGCTGCATTTCATGCTGGGAGGCACCGATGTTCTCCAAGCCGAAGGCCAGCTCGTGCCAGACACTGTCCATGACGATCTGCGCCTCGGGGTCTTGGAGCACATAGCCGATGTCTGCCGCTTGACGGCTGGACACCGCCATATCGAAAACCAGCTCTTGGCCGAAGACCCTGATGCTCCCCGAACGCTCACCCATTGGAGCCAGCTCGGCCTTCAAACAACGCATCAGGGTGCTTTTGCCACTGCCAGTCATTCCGGCCAACAGCATGAAGCTGCCCGACTCCACACGCATCCGCACCTGGCTCAGCGCCTGAAAACCACTGCCGGCCGTTTGGACGGGGTAACTGAAGGAGAAGTCTAGAATTTCGACAGCCGCCATCTTAGCCGCACACCTCCCTCGTAGATCACAGGAAAACACATCAGCGCGGCTCCCGGCAAATACTGCCAAAAGCCGCCGAACGACCCAATCTCGGGGTAGAAACCGAAGCCGTCCATCAGCTGTACCTCACAGACAATCGCCGCTGCCACCAGCACTGCAACCACCGCCGACAGCACCCCGTCTCTGAATGTCCAAGATAGCAGCAAGTAGCTGGTACGGCGCTGAGTGCCATAGCCACGCGCCCGCATCGAGGCCGCCGCGATCAGCCCGGTCTCCATGCTCCAACCCATCAGCACTGAGGACAGGCGCACTGGCCAGCGCAGCCGCTCCAAGATTCCCCGAGAAGAGCGCCGATTAATCGCCGTTCCTCGGTCGGCGGCAGTATCGTCAACAAGGCTGGGTGCAATGGCCTTGTAAGCATCACTGACCTGTCGCGCCCTTCTCATCATACCCGGCACGTAATTGAAGACCATCGACACCATCATCGAAGTGGTGGGTAAAAAACGGGAGAAGAGACTGAGAAAGCGGTCTGCGCCAACAGCCTCTTGATAACAGCTGAACCAGATAATTACGGCTGTTAACATCTCCGCCATGCTCAGCCCGGCCAACAATGCCTCCAGTGTGTAACGGCTAGAGCCGATGCAGAACAACACGGTATTTCCCAGATGGGAAGTGAGCATCTGAAAGCAGACCACGATCAAGATAACAGCCAACGCCATGGCCAGCATACGCAGAGCCGGCCTCGGCCCCTTCAGCACCAACAGGTAGATCAGGGCCGAGGCCAGCGAGACCGCGCCGATCAGCGGCTGCAAGGCACACATGGTCAGGGCGATAATCGCCACGAAATAGCAAAACGAAAACAGCGGGTGCGTGCTGTTCATCCGCGTAGGAGTCCCGATTCGAGGCACCTGGCAAAACAGGGCCTCATGCCACTACTCGTCGTTCCCATAACGGGCTTTCGAGCAGGATGTATGGCCCGTGCCTGAGCCAAGTGGCAGCCTGCCGGTCAGAAACGTCAGTCAGTCAGAAACATCAGTTACTGAAAGGAAGTGACATACTGCCAGTCGATCCTATCACCGGCTTTAACTTTGGCCACATCGGCACCGTCCATGGCCATTTCGCCGTTTATGTTGAAGATCCAGCCGGCCTCAGCACTGACCGCACCTGACGCCAAGCCATTGATTGCCGTCACATATTCACCTATAGAAGCGGAATTAGTCGTTACATCCAATCCACTAGCCTTGGTCACCGCGAGCACGGTGCTCTCGGATTCCACTGGCACTTTGAGAACAAAGCTTGCGCCACCTTTCTCGGCAGCAATGTTCTTGGCCGTGCTGTTGTCGGCTGCGACTGCTGCAGAGACATCAACTGTGACAGTAACTTCTTGGCCAGTGGCTTCCTGGGTGTCAGCGCCAGTGGTCTCGGCAGTGGCAGTCGAAGAACCTGCTGTACTGCCCTCTGTGCCCTCGGTTGTAGTCGAATTGCTTGCTGTACCCGTTGTGCTGGCCGCAGCACCGCCTGCTCCATCAGTTGTACCGCCGGAGTTTCCTGAACTGTTGGTGCTGCAGCCGGCCAACGCCAACATGCCCAAAGCCGACACCAGCAGCAGTGCCCAAACGACGATAGCGCTATTGACCCGACTGCTTACCCGCTTACTTGCCTTGACTTTCCCTTGCATTGTTCCTCCTTAAGACCATGGCACCACCGACCGAAAACAAAAACCCCCAACGGGTCTCCGTCGCGGGCCGTTTTTCCGCGCTTATGATTGGCAGTGCTGATTATTCGGCTGCCCTGGACAATAGCTCGTTGCCCGACACCCTATCTTTTCCGGTCATCTGGCTCGCCCCACAGGGGCACACAGCGGCGGCACCACACGGGATTCACACCCGTTTCCCACGGTAAAGATATTAACCCTACCAGTGTAGCGAAGCCAGGCGACGGATTCAAGCAACTTTATGGACAAAATATGGCGAACTGAGGCAAGATGCCCAAGGAGATGCCGATTTGAAGCCAACTTAACGCCCAAATCCGGTCATTGCCGGTTTGACCGGCAATCTTTCCCCTAATCAGCAGGGCGAAAGATTGCGACTCGGAGCCGGGCGGGGCAAAATCGCCAGTCAATCAGCATCTCCTAGCAAAGATGCCGATGGCAGACAGCATCCAGGGTGTCAGCCAGTCAGTCCTCGAACAGCAGCTCGACGGGCAGGGCACCAAGCCGTAGAATCTGCGGGGTATCCGAAAGGCACGAGACAATAGTAGATGGCAGCGGCGGGGCGGCGGGCGGCAACTGGCTAACAATAACGGACGGCGAGTTAGCAGCAGCAGACAACGAAGCGCTGCCGCCGACCTCTTCGTGTTCGAGCAACACCCAGCCCACTCGGGCAAGCAGTGCCTGGGAAAGGTACTCTGCCCGGGTCACCGGCACCTCTCCGGAGAGGTTGGCGCTGGTGCAGGCCAAGGGCGCTCCGAGCGCCTGTATAAGCTGCAACGCCTGCTCGTGTCGGGGCATGCGCAGGGCAAGCGAGCCGTCAGCCGCCACGAACTGAGGGGGTACGGCAGCAGCAGCCCTGACCACCAGCGTCAAGCCCCCCGGCCAGTGACGCTCGGCCAGCCGCCATGCCCAGGTCGGCAAGTCACAGCTGAAACGGCACAGGTCATCAAGTGATGCCACCAGCCAGGGGATGGCCTTCTCTGCAGCTCTGCCCTTGATAAGGTAGAGGGGTTCCGGACTGGTTTTGGAACTGGCCATCACCGCCAAGCCGTATACAGTGTCGGTAGGGACGCACACCGCCTCGCCTTTGCCCAAGGCAGCGACACAGCTCGAGACAGAGGCACCGCCCGGCATCTTCCCAAGCTTCAGGCCATGGTTGCCGCCACTCACTTCAGCAGCTCCTCCAGCCCCTTGAGGTCAGCTGGGGAGAAGCCTGCCGCTGCCGGCCCGAGGTTCGGCCGACTGGTGCGCTTGCCTTTCTTGCCCTTGCCTTTCTTGTTCTTGCGAGTGCTGCCGGTTACCGCATTGGTCAGACCCATCCGCTTGATCATCCGCCGCGTCTCATCGAACTGCTTGAGTAGCTGGTTGACTTCGAATACCTCAACGCCGGCACCGCTAGCGATACGGCTACGGCGTGAGCCGTTGATAATCACCGGACGCGCCCGCTCGGCCTTGGTCATGGAGTTGATGATCACTTCCATGCGGTCGAGCGTACCCTCGTCCACCTTGCCGCCGGCCATGGCCTTGTCGCCACCGGGCAGGGCACGCATCAAGCTGGCCATACCGCCCATCTTCTTGATCTGCCGGTTCATGGTGATAAAGTCATCGAAGGTCAGCTCAGCGCGAGCGATACGCTCGGCCTCCGCCTCGTCGATCTCGTCTTCGGCGGCGGCCTGGGCCTTCTCGATCAGCGACACCACGTCGCCCATACCGAGAATCCGCTTAGCCATGCGGTCAGGATAGAACTCCTCCAGTGACGACGGCTTTTCGCCCTCGGAGGTGAACTTGATCGGCTTGCCGGTGATCGCCCGAATCGAAAGGGCACCGCCGCCCCGGGCATCGCCGTCCATCTTGGCCATGATGACACCGTCGAAGTCAACGCGCTCAGCGAAGGCCGCTGCCACATTGACTACGTCTTGGCCGGTCATGGCATCGACCACCATCAGTATCTGATCGGGCTTGACCGCAGCCTTGATGGCCTCGGCCTCCGCCATCATCTGCTCGTCTACGTGCAGCCTGCCGGCCGTGTCGATGATCACCACGTCTTTGAGGCTATCGATAGCCTCCTGCACGCCGGTGCGGGCGATCTTTACAGGGTTGGCACCGTCGCCGCGAAAGACCTTGACACCAATCTCGCCGCCCAGTGTTTCCAACTGGTCGGCAGCCGCCGGACGATAGACATCAGCGGCCACCAACAGGGGGCTATGCCCCTCGTTCTTCAAACGGTAGGCCAATTTGGCCGCCGCCGTGGTCTTGCCTGAACCCTGTAGGCCAACCAGCATCAGCACGTTAGGGATGCGCGAAGAGAGGCTGAAACGCGCCGATTCGCTGCCCAAAAGCTCGGTCAGCTGATCTAAGACGATACGTACCACGTTTTGTGCCGGAGTCAACGACTCCAGCACATCGGCAGAGAGGGCAGCCTGTTTAACGGCCTCGACGAAGCCCTTCACCACCTTGAAGTTGACATCGGCCTCCAACAAGGCCAAGCGGATCTCGCGCATCGCCGCATCGATGTCAGACTCGGTCAGGCGCCCCTTAGAGCGCAGGCCGGTGAAGATGCCCTGTAGACGATCGGAAAGGTTCTCAAACATGCGAAAACTCCTTGGCGTTAGGTTTTTTATGGAGCGGCAGCACAACATGCCACCGCGCAGCGGTGCTAAGCATCACCATACAGCGGCGCAACACGCCACCGTGCAGGACTATTATCGCATGGCTTTATTTCTTTAGGGAAACACCGAGCTACAGCTTGAGCCATAAAACAGGGCGGACACCGCCTTCGTAGTAGTCGGCAAAACCACCGTTAACATAGATGCCGCCGCCAACCTCACAGGTTGCTACAAGGTTGGCGTGACCTCCGGGCGAGCGCAGCCACCACCAAATGCCTGTGCCTTCATACAATACAACTCTGTTCTTATCGTATTGATCGTTTATGTACCAATTGTCCGCTGCGTCCGCTGGCTTGTTTGCCAGCTGGCCGCTATCGCCAAAATACTTGACTACCTCATCTAAGCTGAGCAAGAACACCTTGTCCTTGGTGTCGTTACCGCCCGGCGTACCATACCACTGGTTGTTCGCATTGGTATTGCTGACCTCCAGCACCTGCTCCTGTTCCTGGGCGCTTAGCTTATCGAGAAAATCGCCGTTCAGGTAGCGGCGCAGACTGCAGGTCTCCCACGTCACATCAACATCCTCCACATTGTAAGGGTGCCTCTCAATGACATCCTCAGTGATCAGCAGCGCCCGTTGCTGATCACTTTGCACCTGAAGCACCCGCCACTTGTAGCCCCCGAACTCCAAGTTACGGGTGTTGCCCTGCTTGATGTCGGTGCTGATAACGCCGGTGGCGACAGCGTCAGAGGGCTCCGGAGCTGTGCCCTCCGTGCCAGTGCCCGCCGCCGTTGTTGCGGTCGAGTCACCTGTCGGCGCTGCGGCCGGGGGCTCAGACGCAGGCACCGTGCTACCGGTGCTGCTGTTGCCTGCCGCCTGACAGGCACCTAGGGACAAACCCAGCGCCAACTGCAAGGTCAGCGCCACAGCCATCAGTTTCTTTGAAGCAGCCATACTTCCTCCTTTTGTCCAAACGATCCGGCCGCCAGCCCGAGCGCACCCGGGCCGGCGGGCGGGTAGAATACGCGTCCCATTCTAGTCGAACAGAACGGACAAAGCCACCCAAAATCTTAAGGAAATACCGAATTTCAAGACGGTAAATGGCCACTGCCGCCGCCCTGCGGCCACTGCCGCCGCTCTACTCGAACAACAAAGTGGAGAGGTACCGCTCACCGGTGTCCGGCAAAATCACCACTATCTGGCGGCCTTTGCTTTCGGGCCGTCGGGCAACCTGCACAGCCGCCCAGAGTGCTGCCCCCGACGAGATGCCCACCAACAGGCCCTCGGCGCGAGCGGCCTCACGGCCGCACTTGAAGGCATCCTCATTGGCCACTGGGATGATCTCGTCATAGATCGCAGTGTTCAGGGTGTCCGGCACAAAACCGGCCCCGATACCTTGGATCTTGTGAGCGCCGGAGCGACCTTCGGAAAGCACCGGCGAGTCGGCAGGCTCCACAGCGACGATCTTGATATCCGGGTTCTGTGACTTCAGGTATTCTCCAGCGCCAGAAATCGTACCACCAGTGCCGATACCGGAAACGAAGATGTCCACCTCGCCACCAGAGGCTTCCCATATCTCCGGCCCGGTAGTCTCGCGGTGAACCTTGGGATTGGCCGGGTTCACGAACTGCCCGGGGATAAAGGCACCGGGTACCTCGCTGGCCAGCTCCTCGGCACGGGCGATGGCACCCTTCATGCCCTTGGAGCCCTCGGTCAGTTCCAACTCGGCACCATAGGCAGCCAAGAGCTTACGCCGCTCGATGCTCATCGTCTCCGGCATGGTGAGGATAATCCGATAGCCACGGGCAGCAGCCACGGATGCCAAGCCAATACCGGTATTGCCGCTGGTCGGCTCAATGATCACAGAACCGGGTTTCAAGGCACCGCTTCTCTCCGCATCGTCGACCATGGCCAAGGCAATACGATCCTTGACGCTGCCTGCGGGGTTGAAGTACTCCAGCTTGCCGACCAGCTTGGCACTTAGGCCAAGCTCCTTTTCCAAGTTCCCGAGGCGCAGCAGCGGGGTGTTGCCGATCAGCTCGGTCAGACTGTTCTTAATGTTTAACGCCATAATGACCTCCTTCTATTTCAAAAAGCATATATGTATAATATGATTGTTCTGAGGTTTTGTCAATAAATTATTTTTCTGATATGTTTAGGATGTTTTTTTACATGCACTATGACTTCGACGCACCTATAGACCGTCGTGGTACTGGCTCGATAAAGCATGACTTCCTTCTGGAGAAAGGCATGCCGGCGGACATTTTGCCGATGTGGGTGGCAGACATGGACTTCGCTGCGCCGCCTGAGGTACTGGATGAGCTGCAACAGGCAGTCAGTCGCGGGGTGTTCGGCTACACCAAGCCTAAATGCAGCTATTATAACGCTGTACTGGACTGGTTTGGGTCACGCTACGGCTACCGTGCCGAGGCCGACGACATCGTCCAAACCCCAGGCGTGGTCTGCGCCTTGGCCGAGTCCGTCCGTGCCTTTACCGACCCCGGTGCGGCAGTGATGGTGCAGCCGCCGGTCTATTACCCCTTCTACGATGTCATACTGCGCAACAACCGGAAGCTAGTGACCAACCCGCTGCTCTACTCAAACGGTCGCTATTCCATCGACTTTCAGGACTTCGAGCGCAAGGCCACAGAACAAGACGTGCGAATGTTCATTCTCTGTAGCCCCCATAACCCTGTCGGCCGAGTCTGGACACGCTCGGAGCTGGAGCGCTTGGGAGAAGTATGCCAACGTCTGGGTGTGCTTGTCGTTGCCGACGAGATCCACTGTGACTTTGCCTGGCCGAACCATCCACACACCTGCTTTGGATTGCTGGACGATGAAGCCGTTATTGCCACCGCGCCGAGCAAGACCTTCAACCTAGCCGGTCTCCAGGTCGCCAACGTCTTCGTCAAGAACTCCGGGCTGCGCAGCAAGCTGTGCGCCGAGGCCGGTCGTAACGGCCTCGGGCAGCCGAACCTGCTAGGCCTGCTGGCCTGCCAAAGTTCCTACAGCAAAGGTGGGCAGTGGTTGGATGCCCTACGGTCTTATCTTTTGGATAACATCGCCTTGCTGCGGCAGTTTTTGACCGAACGCCTACCCCGCATCAAACTGGTGGAGCCGGAGGGCACCTATTTGGCTTGGCTGGACTTCACGGACTTTGGGCTGAGCCAAGCCAGCATCGACCGCCGTCTGCGTGATGGCGCCAAGCTCTGGTTGAACAGCGGCACGATGTTCGGGCCGGAAGGCCAAGGTTTCCAGCGCATCAACATCGCCTGCTCCCGATCTGTATTGAGAGAGGCGCTCACTAGGCTAGAAAAGGAGTTTGCGGGATGATTGCACAAGGAAGATGCGCGGGCGGCGGCGCTGGTGGCGGCGGCGGCGCTGGCGGCGGCGGCGCGGGCGGCGGCGCTGGCGGCGGCGCTGGTGGTGGTGGCGGCGGCGCGGGCGGCGGGCGCTGGTGGCGGCGGCGGCGCTGGCGGCGGCGCTGGTGGTGGTGGCGGCGGCGCGGGCGGCGGGCGCTGGCCATCAATCAGGTATCATGGACAACTAACAGTAATGTGAGGTTTATTTATGCGTGTATCGGCAAAAGGGCGCTACGCCTTCGCAGCATTAATCGAGATTGCCCGGCAGACCAGTATCGGCGAGATAGTCTCGGTCGTCAGCATCTCGGAGAAGTTGGGCATTTCCAAGATCTTCTTGGAGCAAACTGCGTCGGCGCTGAAAAAAGGCGGTATCATCCTCTCTACCAAAGGGGCTAAAGGGGGCTATCAACTTGCCCGGGAGGCTCACACCATCACCGCGCTCGACGTGCTCTCAGCTGTGGAGAACACGATGTTGGAGAAGGCCGACGCCACAGTGGCAGAACAGTCACCGTCGATCGAGGCCGCCTTGCGCGAGCGGTTGCTTGACAAGCTGGACAAGGTAATCGAGGACTGTCTGGTCAAAATAACCATCCAAGACCTAGTGGAGTACGCCGACCAACAGAACAGCGACTCGGCGTTCATGATGTACATGTGAGCGCATTTTTTATACTATGATGAAAATAAATAGAAGGATACCGGGCAACTAGAATCAGGGGTAATGAGATGAGCGTCAACACAATCAACATCCGTCAGCACCATCGACCGTTCAACGAATCAGCAGCGAACCACACTGCGGACGGCAGCCATCCGGGCAGCGGCGGCAGTGCAGCGGTCAACGACTACGATGCGGCAGTAGCCGCTTACCGCCAAACCTTCCCCTCCAAAGCCGAGGTCATCGAGCAGACTCCCGATCCAGCCGTTCGGGAAATGCTTTTGCATATGCAGGATGTCGGTTGTGACAGTGCCTTCGACCGCTTCGATGCCCAGCAGCCGCAGTGCTCCTTTGGCATGGCCGGGGTCTGCTGCCGCAACTGCATGATGGGACCATGCAAGGTGACCGCCAAAGCCCCCAAAGGGGTCTGCGGCGCCGATGCCGACCTGATCGTCTCGCGCAACCTGCTGCGCCATATCGCCGGCGGCGTGGCTGGCCATGCCGGGCGTGGTCGCGAGACCATGCTAGCGCTGAAGCTGGCCGCCGAAGGCAAGATCAATATCCCCATTGGCGGCGAGGCCAAGGTACGTGCCACCGCCGCCGTCTTCGGCTTGGAGAGCGAAGGCAAAACGCTGGCCGAGCTGGCCGGCGAGATCGCCGACATCTTGCTGGAAGACCTCTCCCGCACCATCCCGGGCAAGCACCGCACCCTGCATGCCATAGCCGCCGAAGAGCGCATCGAGCGCTGGGGCGAGCTGGATATCCTGCCGATCAGCGCCTACCACGAAACCTTCGAGGCGATGCACCGCAGCGCCAGCGCTACCGACGGCGACTGGCACAACGTCATGAAGCAGTTCGAGCGCTGCGGCCTAGCCTACGCTTGGTCTGGCGTGATGGGCAACTCGATAGCCAGCGACTGCCTCTTTGGGCTGCCGCAGCGCGATACAGTGCGCGTCAATCTCGGAGCCTTGGAGCGTGGCTATGTGAACATCGCGGTACACGGCCACGCGCCGCTGCTGGTCAGCGAGATCGTCCGCTGCGGGCACAGCGAAAAATTCGCTGCCCTGGCCAAACAACACGGCGCAGCGGGTATCCGCTTCTACGGCATCTGCTGCTCCGGCCTGTCGGCCATGTACCGCTATGGCGGGGTGGTGCCGCTCTCCAACTCGGTGGGTGCCGAACTGGTGTTAGGTACCGGTGCACTCGACCTCTGGGTGGCCGATGTCCAAGATGTCTTCCCGGCCATCATGGACGTGGCGGCCTGCGTCAAGACCACGGTGATCACCACCAACGATGCTACCCGGCTGCCCGGAGCCGAGCATATCGGCTTTGACCACGACCACTCCAACATCGGTCAGACCCAGCAGCTGGCAGAAAAGATCTTGCAGCGAGCGGTCGAGAGCTTCGCCGGCCGCCGCGACGTACCGGTGTTTATCCCCCAATACGAGATCACCGCAGAGATCGGCTTCTCCGTGGAGTATCTGACCAAGTATTACGGCGGCTCGCTGCAGCCGCTGGTAGACGCACTGAAGAGTGGCCGGATCAAGGGCATTGTCAACCTCGTCGGCTGCAACAACCCCCGGGTGGTGTTCGAGAAGGGCATCGCCGAGGTGGCGGACATCCTGCTGGCCAACGACTACCTGATCCTGACCAACGGCTGCGCCTCCTTCGCGCTGATGAAGCTCGGGTTTTGTCGCTTGGAGGCAGCCGAGCGCGCCGGAGCTGGCCTGCGCGAGTTCTTAGGCGGTGGGCTGCCACCGGTCTGGCACATGGGCGAGTGCATCGACAATGCCCGGGCATCGGCGCTGTTCAAGGCAGTGGCGATGGCCGCCAAGAGACCTTTGCGCCAGATGCCCCTCGCCTTTATCAGCCCAGAATGGTCCAACGAGAAGGGCCTGGGCTCGGCGTTCAGCTTCCGGCTTCTGGGCATCAACTCCTACCACTGCGTCTATCCGCCCGTTCAAGGCTCAGACAACGTGCAGGAGTATATGCTGAATGGCTGCCAAGAGCGCTTCGGATCGCGCATGGCCGTAAATCCCGACCCCCGGGAGCTGGCCTACGAACTGATGGCCGACCTAGACGAGCTAGGCAGCAGGTTTAGGGACAAATAGGATAGTCCCGTCTGCTATCCTTCACGACCGACTAGGGCGCTGGCGAAGTCCAGGGCGTTGAAGGGTCTGAGGTCGTCTATCGACTCACCGATGCCGATGCGTAGGACGGGCAGTCCCAGCTCATGTGATATTGCCACTGCAATGCCGCCTTTGGCAGTGCCGTCGAGCTTGGTTATCACCACTCCGTCGAGCTTGAGTGCGCGGTTGAACTCCTTGGCCTGTTGTAGGCCGTTTTGGCCGGTTGTGGCATCGATCACCAAAACTGTCCGTACCGGCAGCGCCCCTGGTTTCCACTCCCCTGCCCGTTTGCGCGTCACCTTGGCCACCTTGGCCAGCTCGCGCATCAAGTCGTCGGAAGTGTGCAGGCGCCCGGCGGTGTCCACTAAGATAAGGTCGGCGGCGGCGGACTCGGCCCGCTCGATCACTTCGTAGGAGACACTGGCCGGGTCGGCACCGCGCTCCCGTTTGACCACTGGCACACCAGCGCGGCGGGCCCAGACATCCAGCTGCTCGATGGCTGCGGCTCGGAAGGTATCGGCGCTGCCGAGCAGCACCCGCCGCCCCCGTTCCACGCCGTCTTTGGCCAGCTTGCCTACCGTAGTGGTCTTGCCCGAGCCGTTGACGCCCACGAACAATAGACAGACCGGCTTAATCTCTAAGGGGTCGGGGTCAGCTGGTGTGAACTGGGCGGCAATGGTCTCGGCCATCCGCTCTAACACCGCACGACCGTCGGCCAAGGCCAAGCGCTGGGCGGAATCCTGTAGCTGCTCGATGATCTCCAAAGTGGCCGGGCCACCAAAATCGGCTAAGATCAGCGTCTCTTCTAGCTCTTCCCAAAAATGGTCGTCTATTGCCAGCCCACGGTCGAAGATCACGTTCAGCTGCTCGCTGAAAGTCTCCCGAGTGCGGGCTAAACCTTCCTTGAGGCGCTCAAAGAATCCGGCCATTATCCTACACTCCCTGCCGATACGGTGGCTTGACCGTCACTGCTCCCGTCATCGCCGCCGCCTCGGGCATCATCACTGTCACCCCAGCCGCTGTTATAGCCCGGGGTATCACCACCCCAGCCGCTACCGCCTTGGTTGGTCGCACCACCATCATCGGCAACGGCGGCATCCTCACCACCGCCACTGCTGTCCTCGCTGGCATAGCGCAGCGCCTGGTCAAGCCGCTGGCTGACCAACTTGCTGACACCGGCAGCTTGCATGGTCACACCGTAGAGCACATCGGCGGACTCCATGGTGCGCCGCTGGTGGGTGACCAATATCAATTGCGTACCATGGCGCAGGGTTCCGAAGTATTCCATCAGGCGGCCAAGGTTGGTGTCGTCTAGCGCCGCCTCCACTTCGTCGAGGATGTAGAAAGGCACCTTGCGAATGCGATAAACCGCAAACAGCAAAGCCAAGGCGACCAACGCCTTCTCGCCGCCGCTCATCAACGAGAGCTTGGTAATCTTCTTGCCCTTGGGCTGGGCGGAAACCTCTACGCCGTTTTGCTCAGGGGTTTCCCCCTCACAAAGCAACAGCTGGCCGAAACCGCCGGGGAAAAGCGTACCGAATATTTCTTGGAAGTTCTGGTTGACCTGCTCGAAGGTCTCGAGAAAGCGATTACGCATCTTGCGGTCAAGCGCCCGCTCAATGCGGGTCAGGGCCTTGCGGGCCTCACTTAAATCCTCGATCTGAGACAGCATGTAGTCCCGACGCGCCTTCAGGGCGCGGTACTCGTCGGCGGCCACATGGTTCACAGCCCCCATCGTCGAGAGCTTGCGGCGCAGACGGCCGGCCTTGTCCTCGGCGGCACTGCGGTCCTCGGGCGATGGAGTCTCCAAGGCCAGCTCCAAGGGGGTCTCATTACCCTCGGTAACCCGGGTGACGGCATGCTCCACATCTGTCTCCAGACGCGCCTTCTCCACCCGCAGCTCGGTCAAGCGGGTGTTGATCTCCGCCAGCTCGTCGCGAGCCTGCTCCAAAGCCGTCGATGCCTCGTTGATCACGCAGCGCAGGTTCTCGGAGTCGGACTGCTCCAACTGCGCCTGATCACGCAGCTTCTCCGCCCAAATGCTGGCACCGGCGTGCAGTTGATCGTACAGTTGGTAGAGCGGGTCAACCCGCTTGGCCGTGATATCCAAAGCCAGCTCGGTGGCCGCTGAAACCGCTAGCCCCTCATCCAACTCCTTGATCTCGCGCTCCAAGTCGTCATGGCGTGAGCTGAGGTAGTTAGCGGAACCGGAGGCCGTCTCGAAACGCAGTTTGCAGTCCGCCAGCTGCTCCATAACCGTAGAGCGTTCCTCCTGTGCCCGCTTCAGTGCCTCGGCTGAGGCGGCAGCTTGCAAGTCCAAAACGGCGATGTTTTCCTGTAGGCCGGCAATTCGCTGCTCGTATTCTGCCGCCATCGGCTCGGCGGCCAGACGGCGGCTCGCCAAGTCGGATAAGCGCTTCTCATTGCCTTCGCGTTTGAAGATCAACTGGGTCAGGGACTCCTCAATCCGCCCGACTTCCTCCCGTATCGCGGCAGCATCGCCTTCCAACTTGGCCGCTGTCTTGGATATCTCGAAATCCTGGTTTTGCACCTCTTCCAGCAGTTTTTCAGCCTTTGACAGCTCCATTTCGGCATCCGCCACAGTGGTGGTGGCCGTCTCTTCCTCAACGACTAGAGTGTTCAGACGACGCCGGCGCTCCAAAACGCTCTTCGTGTTGGCAAGCTGGATGCCCACAGTCAGCTTGCCGCTCGGCCAAACCACCGCAGCTTCTGGGCTAACAAAACGTGCGCCGCTTTTATCTCGGATGCGCTCCTTTTGTGCCTCGGATATTGTCTCCACCAAATAGACATCGCCGAGCAGGGCCGCCATGGCCTGGCGCTGCTCATCCGGGCAGTCTAGCAAACTTAGCAGGGCAACACCGTGGCCGGCGGGAGATTCCGCTGCCCGGCTGCCCGCTAAGGGCAGCAATGTGATCTCGCCTTGCTGCTCCTCGGCCTTGACCAAGCCCTCGGCGATCAGTCGGGCAGAGCTGTCGTCCTCGACCAACAGGCCATGGAGGTCGGCTCCCAACAGCCGCTCCACCAAAGCCTCCAGATCGGCAGCTTGCATCCCAAAGGGCAGTTCGACCCGTTCCTTGACGCTTAAACTAGCTGATATCTGACCGATCACACCGGTGCAACGCTCACGGTGCTCCTGAATCCAGCTCAAGGCCGGGCTGGCGCTCTCAAATGCCCGATCCACCTCCTCCAAAGCGTGAATCTCGGCTTGGATGGCTGCCAACTTATCGCGCTCGGCCTCTAATCGGCGGCGGCGGTCGTCCAGCAGGCGCACCCGTTTGTCCACTTCGGCCTTGGTCTGCTTTGACGAAGCACGGGCAGCAAGCAACTGGTTGTCGAAATCCTCAAGATGCGCCCGTCGCTCAGCTAGCACCGACTGGGTGCCGGCGAAGTCATGGTCGAACTGCTTGGCCTGTTCGGCGAGCAGCTGTTCCTCCATATCCAAAGCGCTGAGCGACTCGGTGGCCTTGGCCAACGCCAAACGCGCCGTGTCCAAAGCCTGAAGCCGGGAGCGCTGCGATGCCAACAAACGGTCGTGTTCTTCCTCGGCTTGTTTGCGGGACTTCAAGGTGGCCTCAGAGCTGCGAATCAACTCATTGTACTCGCCGGTCAGGGCGCGTTGTACAGCCTGGCCGGCAGACAAGCGCTCGGCAATGTCTTGATGCTCGGAGCGGGCGGCAGCTAGCCGACTGCGCGATCCATGTTGGGCGTTACGCAGGTCGGAGAGGCGCGAGATCAGGTGCTTGCCCTTCTCCTCCAGCACCAACATGCCGGCATCCAGGCGTTGGATAATCGACTGGCAACGAATACGCTGCTCGTTCAGGTCGCCAACGAACAACCCCCGCTCCTCCAGTACCCGTTGGCGCTTGGCCAGTTCAGCCTCCCGCTCGTTTAGGCGGAAGTGCACCAGCTCGGCCTCGGCCTGCACCTCGCGCTCCTTGCGATCAAGGATGCTCCAGTCGGCCTTCAGGCCACGCAGCTCATCGACCGCCAGCACTAGGTCCAGCTGTTTTAACTCGTCGGCAATCTTTTGGTATTGCTGGGCCCGGGTGGCCTGTCGCTCTAGCGGCTTGAGCTGTGACTCTATAATCCGGATCAGGTCATCGACGCGAGCTAGGCTGGCATCCATGGCATCCAGTTTGCGCGAGGCTTTCTCCTTGCGACGCTTGTGCTTAAGGATGCCAGCAGCCTCTTCGATCAGTGCCCGTCGGTCTTCGGGACGGCTTTCCAGCACTGCTGTCAGGTTGCCTTGGCCAATGATGGAGTGGGTCCCCTGACCGATGCCCGAGTCGTAAAGGATGTCGATAATGTCCATGCGGCGGCAGGGCGCACCATTTAGGAAGTACTCGCTCTCACCGCAGCGATACATCCGCCTAGAAACTGACACTTGGTCAAACTCCACCGGCAGGGTCTGGTCAGAATTGTCCAAAACCAGCTCGACCTCGGCCACGCCGACCGGCTCTCGTGCCGATGATCCGGAGAAGATCAGCTCCTCCATGGACTGGACACGCAGACTGGTGACCTTCTGCTCCCCCAGTACCCAGAGCACAGCCTCAGAAACATTGGATTTTCCTGAGCCATTGGGGCCGACAATGGCTGACACCCCCGGCTCGAAGTTGATCACCGAACGGTCAGCAAACGATTTGAAGCCCCTGATGGTCAGACTCTTTAAATACACGAATCGCCTCTCCTGGTTTTAGCCGTGCCAGCTCCAAGCCAGCCGACTCACGCTTTGACTGCCTCGGCCACGCCGCCGTCGGCTTTTCGACCACAGCGCACTCAAGCTCCTATTCTAGTGCATCTGGCGCAGGTTCGCCGCGCTGCTTGCCAAAACCGCTGTTCCTGATAGTTTTTAAGGCAGCGGCAGCGGCAGTGGTCTCGGCATCCTTTTTAGAACGGCCATCGCCACTAGCCAGTATCTTGCCACCAGCCATCACTTGGCAGGTGAACGAGCGGTTATGGGGCGGCCCTTCGACTTGGATAAGTTTATAAGTCGGCGTGATATGCTTCTCTTGCAGCAGCTCCTGCAAACCGGACTTGGGGTTCTCGGGCAGCACCGATGCCTCTAGCGAAACCTCTGGGGCCAGTACTTGCAGCACCCACTGCCTAGCAACAGCGAAACCGCCGTCCAACACCAATGCCGCTATCAGAGCCTCGAAAACGTTTTCCAAGGCCGAGCGCAAGCCGCGCTGGCCGGTTCCCATCTCTGAGGACCCAAAGATGATGAGGTCCGCCAACCCCAGTTCTTCGGCCTTGCGGGAAAGAGTCTCCCCCGACACCAAAGCCGTTTTCATGCGGGTCATGCCGCCTTCGTCCAGTTGGGGAAAACGTTTGAAAAGCATCTCGGCCACCATCGAACCCAAATAGGAGTCACCGAGGAACTCCAAGCGCTCGTAGGAACCATCGATCATATTGTCCTCGGCAGCCGAAGGATGGGTGATGGCTTGTAGCAGCAATGCCCGGTTTACGAAGCTGTAGCCGAGGATCGCCTCGGCTGCCTCGATGCGGTTTTCGTTCTCTGTGATCATCGTCGTCAACTGCTCTGTTTGCCCGATTTGGCCGCTGTTGTCACACACGGCGCTCATTGCCGCACAGCCTGTTCAATAACTGCCGGCAGACCGACCTCAGCCGCTCGCCAAGTGGCTAGGATGCCGTTGGCAATGGCCTCCGGGGTCGACGAGCCATGGCCGATCAGGCAGCTCCCCTTGACCCCCAGCAATGGTGCGCCGCCGACGGCATCGGCGGAGAGCTTCTGTTTCAGCCCCTTCAAACCGGGCTTGATAGCGGCAGCAGCCAGCTTGCGCAAAACATTGGCCGTGAGCACCTGTTTGAGCTCGGCAAAAATCAAGTCAGCCAAGCCCTCAATGGTCTTCAAAGTCACATTACCGGTAAAGCCGTCGCTGACCACCACGTCAAAGTCGCCGGACAAAAGCTCTTTTCCCTCAACGTTGCCTACAAACGACGGCAGCTTGTCACGCATCAGGACATAGGCGGCCTGAGCCAGCATTGACCCTTTGCTCTCTTCCGCACCGATGTTCAAGAGTCCGACCCGCGGTGCGGCCACGCCCAGCAGCTGACGGGCATAGACCTCTGCCATCTGCGCAAACTGCAGCAGGTACTCGGGCTTGACATCAGCGTTGGCACCAACGTCGGCCAGCACCATATGGCCTTTAGCGGTGGGCAGAACAGATGCAATAGCCGGACGGGCAATGCCAGGTATTCGACCGATGATCAATGTCGCAGCCGCCATGCATGCCCCGGTGGAGCCAGCGGAGAAGAAGCCACCAGCACGGCCTTCGGCCACCAGCCGACAGCCGACCACGATCGATGAGTCCTTCTTCTGACGGACAGCCTCGGCCGGGTGCTCGGCCATGGTGATATGTTCAGTGGTGGCCTTAGCTTGGCTGCGTTGCCCGACAGTGGCGGTAAACGGCTCGACCACCTCAGCCGGACCGCAGAGGATCAACTCCAACTGCGGCTGCCGCTGCAAGGCCAAAGTCACGCCTTCTAGCACCACTGATGGGGCCTGATCGCCACCCAATGCGTCAACTGCGATCTTCAACTGGCCGCTGGTTCCTTCCCTGAAAGCAAAAGAGCCCCTGTTGCCAGGCACTCTTTATTGATTCGGAATCCAAGGGGAGCGCCGATCAATGCTGTCACGCCATCTTTACTTGGTAACGATGACTTCACGCCCTTTGTAGTAGCCGCAATTGCCACAAACATAATGGGGCAGCTTGACGGCACCACATTGTGGGCAAACGGAGCGCGGCGCCGGCTTTAGCTTGGAGTTGGCGCTGCGGCGGGAATGGGTGACCGCCCGACCGGTTTTTCTCTTAGGTACTGCCATAGGTGTATCCTTCCTCTGCACAAAGGGCAATGCCCTTTCTGATTGTTGTCAAACAGGATGTCCAAAGCCACGTCGTGGCACCCTAAAGGATGCGCGCCCATAACGGCTGGCCTCTATCTGGACACAAACGTAAATTTTACCACGAGCTAGCCTACTTGTGTAGAGCACAGCAGCGGTAAAATGCCCACAGGCTGGCATAGATCTCCGTCCACACCAACTTGCTCTAGGGAAGCACCGACTGATGCTGTCGCGCCAGTTATAATTGTTCTGCCGATCTGTAAATCGCGCCACTGGTCGGCATTGGCGTCCACACGAACACAGACTGAGGGTCTAAAGCCATGCAAGAAAGTAATTTTGAGGGAGCATACCTTGATGCGGCGGCTACTATGCAGCCTTATCCGGAGGTGGTGGAGGTGGTTGCCCGAACACTACGTGAGGTTTGGGGCAACCCCTCATCCAGCCATCGCCTAGGTGCCGAGGCCAAAGCGGTTCTGGAGTCCAGCCGCACCACGATCGCCGAGGCGCTGGGGGTTGCCCCAGACGAGCTGTTCTTCACCTCCGGCGGCACCGAAGCCAACAACTTGGCGGTCACTGGCAGCTGCCTAGCGCACATCGGCCGAGGGCGGGGGGTGGACGGGGGGACAGCTCCTGTGTCCCGCCGTCCGCGCAGCAAGGCACAGGAGCTGTCCCCCCGTCTCCGAGGCAGCACGATCATCACCTCGGAGCTGGAGCACCCCTCAGTGACCAAGGCCGTTCGCAGCCTGAAACGGACGGGCTGGCCGGTGGAGTACCTCGCCGCCGCCGCCGGCCAGCTTGACCTCGGCCACTTGGAGACGGTGTTGCGCGACTTGGCAGACGGATTTGGAACAGGATCCCTGATCACCATAATGTACGTACAAAACGAGTTGGGCTACCTCTTCCCGCTGAAAGCCGTGGCCGAGCTGCGCGACCGGCTGGCCCCGCAGGCGCTTTTCCATAGCGATGCGGTACAAGCCTTCGGCAAACTGCCCTTCCGGCCGCACCAGATTGGCCTCGACCTGGCCAGCATCAACGCCCATAAGATCGGCGGGCCCAAGGGGGTCGGGGCGCTGTTCGTGAAGGCCGGATGCGAGCTGTTCAGCACGGCGTTGGGCGGCGGCCAAGAGCGCGGCCTACGCTCGGGCACCGAGGCCGTGGCCTTGGCGGCCGGCTTCGCCAAAGCGGTGGAGATCAGCATGGCCGGCCAAGATGCGGCCTATCGCCGCGCCGTGGCGCTTAAGGGTCAACTCGCCCAGCTGATCTGCCAGCACTTCAAGGCGGCGACTGTCAACTCCCGCGACGACGGCTCACCTTTTATCCTCAGCTTCAGCCTTCCCGGTATCGACAACGAGCAAGCTATGGCAAAGCTCAGCGCCGCCGGGATCTACCTCTCCAGGGCATCGGCCTGCACATCCAACCATAGCACCGTGCCACCCGGCACTTGGCGCGAGAAACACCCCTTGGTATTGCAACTGGCCGGCCTGCCCAAGAGTGCCTTACGCAACACCTTCCGGGTCAGCTTCTCCACGCTGAGCAGCCAGCAAGACATCGAGCGGCTGGTCGAAGCGCTGCTAGCCTTGCGGGACTAACAGCATCCCAGGGAGGCGCCGGCTCGCTGCTGATCCTTGGCAGTGAACCAGATATGCCTCCAGCCCCTGCAAGCAGACCGGACAAACGCTGGCAGTTCTATCGTTCACAGTACCCTTTCCACATTCTAAGCCTCAGCAGGTCTAAGCCTCAGCAGGGCTAGGGAGGCGGTTTTTGGTGCACTCCAAGGCAATGCAGGCACTCCCCGCCCGCCGGTCTTGCTATACGCGCCCTTGCTGCTTGGTCTATCATGAAGGCTGACGGCGGTCGTCTGTCAGGGCGGCCAGCAAGTGTGGCCACTTGACCCCAAGGAGGTGCAGTGAGCGATTTACAACGGATGCTGGAGCTTTCCAACCAAGGCTTGGCTTGTGCACAGATCATGATGCAGCTGGCGCTGGACGCTGACGGCCAAGAGAACGCCGACCTGATCCGCAGTTTGGGGGCGCTGAACAACGGCGTAGGCAACTGCGGCCTGGTTTGCGGTTCCCTCACCGGTGCGGCCTGCGTGATCTCCTTTTTTGCCGGTCAAGGTGCAGCCGAAGAGATGGCCGACCCGGCTTCGGACGCTATGATCCAAGAGCTTTTCGCTTGGTTCAAAAATACGGTTGGAGAAACTTACGGTGGCATCACTTGCCCGGAGATCCTGCAAGGCAAAGAGGCGAACAAGCTTGACCGCTGCCCAAAAATCGTCGCGGCCAGCATGGACAAGACCATCGATATCCTGCAAGAACAGCAGTTGCTATAAGCGCGGAGCAATCGTGGAGCAATACATCTACCTGAACAACGCCGCCACCTCTTGGCCGAAACCGCCGGCGGTGGCAGCGGCTTCGGCACAGGCGCTGGCAGGGCTACCAGGGGCGGCCATGCGGGGTGGCATCGAGGACTTCGATGTCATGGCGGCGGTGCGCCTTGAGCTAGCCGAGCTGTTCGGCCTAAAGAACCCCGCCCGCCTAGCACTGGGAGCCAATTCCACTTGGGCCTTGAACTTGGCAATCTTCGGCCTCGGCCTGAAGCCCGGTGATACTGTGCTGAGCACCAAGGCCGAGCACAACTCGGTGTTGCGGCCACTTTTTGCTCTTGAGCAGCAAGGTCTGCGAGTCTGCTACTTGGACACCGACTGCAATGGACGTATCGCAGTCGCCGACTGGCAACAGGCATTGCAGAAGCTAGAACCCAGACTGGCCGTGTTTACCCACGCCTCAAACGTCACCGGTGCCGTGAACGACGCTGCCGAACTGGCCAAGGCGGCTCACGACTGCGGTGCCATGACCATCTTGGATGCCTCCCAAACCGCAGGCTGGTGCCCGGTCAAGCTTGAAGAATGGGCAATCGACATGGCAGCCTTCACCGGCCACAAATACCTGCTTGGCCCACAGGGCACTGGCGGCCTCTATGTTCGGGAAGGCCTAGAACTCACGCCTCACCTGCTCGGCGGCACCGGCATCCATTCCGATATGCACACCATGCCGCCGGAGATGCCAACCCACCTAGAAGCCGGCACCGGCAACGAGCCCGGCTTTTACGGCCTACTGGCGGCCTTGGAGTGGGCGCGGGAAAACCCCGTCACAGCCGAATGGCAGCGGGTCGACACCGGCCTTGAGCGCCTTAAGAATCACCTGTTGGATATCGGTGCCACAGTTCTGGACGGCACCGTCGGGGATACCGGAAACGCCGTGTCGGCCGCAGCCACCAAGGCCGACGGGGCCACCAAGGCCGACGGGGCAAGGGCTGCTGGGGGTGCCGGAACAGGAGCTGCGGGGACCGTCAGCCCGCCGGGCCACATGCCAGTGCTCTCCTTCGTGCTCCGGGGCATCTCTCCCCAAGACAGCGGCGATGCCCTGCGCGACAGCTATGACATCATCGTCCGCACCGGGCTACACTGTGCGCCGCACATCTTCAGTTGCCTAGGGCTCGACCCAAGCAGCGGCAGTGTGCGCGTCAGCCTCTCCCGTTTCACCAGCCAAGCCGACATCGACCAGTTAATGGCAGCCTTAAGCGACATCGCCACCACAGCGGATGCCTTCTAGGCAAGCAATCTGAAACCATGGAATTCGCAGTCAAAAAGGCCGAGAACTGCTTCGCTGCTGCCGAGAACTACGAGTACCGCATCGCGCTCGCCGACCAAGACTTCTTGAAGTTGCTGGAAGACAACGGTGCTGACGTGCGCGTCAATGAGCAGTTGCGCCGCCCGACGTTCGTCGCTGAGCTGCCGGGCGGGGTGCGCATCAAGGGGCTGCTGGCCAGAAATGTCATCAAGGTCGGCTACCTGCCAACCGCCGCTGCCACCCAGAAAGCCGACTTCGAGTCATGGTTGAGCAGCCTTTAAGCCTATGGAAGTGCCGATTCAATGTTGTTGCACCCGACCGCGAAGCATGGCAACCCGCCTTTCCCCTGCCCAGCAAGGCAAACCAGCAAGGCAAAAGTATGTAGACACGCTCTATTCTCCGGCCAACTCCTTCATGGCCACCCGGACATTGCCATAACGGCCACTGGAGCTTGCTAGCCATTCAGCCACTTGTTGGCGCTGGCACTCTGGGCAAAGCGGTGGCGCGGGCAGGGCATCCGCATCCGCTACTACACCTGTCCGCCCCTGCCCAATTGCACCCGCACCTGCACCAGCACCCGCACCCGCATCCGCACCCGCATCCGCACCTACGCCCACGCTGGCCGCTTCGCTAGCGCTGCTCAGCGCACTGAACTCCCAAGCCGCTGCCGTTGCGAACTGCTTGCCACAGGCTGCACAGGCCACGTAGTCGAAGTATCTGCCCCAGATGGTCACACCCTGCTCGTCTTGCTGGTACTCTATCTGACCGGTCGGGCAAACGTTGGCACAGGCCGTACAGCCAATGCACTCTGCGGAAGGGCGGTGATAGGGCGTTGCAATCTCTTTCTCCACCCCCCGGTTGACCTTGGCGATCGCCCCAGTGCCAACCTGTTCGCAAGCTACCACGCAAAGGCCACAGAGAATGCATTTGTCACCGCCGGGCCTCTCGGCTAAACGCGGCAGATCGGCACCCATGAACTTGGCCATCTGGGCGATAGTTTGGCTTTGCGGTGCCAAACGAGCGAGCAGCGCGACGATCACGCTACGCTGTTCGACAATGCTGTTTGTTTGGGTTTGCACTTCTATCTCTGCTTCTACCGGGTAGATGCAGGAGACGACGGTCTGGGTGCGACCGCCCCGGGTGACCTCAACGATACAGAGGCGACAGGCACCTAGCCCCTCCAAGCCCTCGTGGTTGCAGAGGCTGGGGATGAAAATGCCGTTGCGGCGCGCCACTTGCAGCAGGTACTCGCCCTTCTCGCAAGCACAAGCCTTGCCGTCAATGCTGATGATCAGCTTTTCACCCATCTAGGCCACCTCTTCTTTCCTCATCGCGATCACTGCGTCGAAGCGACAGGCATCACGGCATGATCCACAGGCGATACATTTCTCAGACTGGATGCTGTAGGGGACTTTCTTCTCACCGCTGACTATCCCTACCGGACAGGCGCGGCTACAGGCACCGCAGGAGGTGCATTTCTCAGCATCGATCACATACACCGTAAGCGCCGGACAAACCCCGGCAGGACAGGAGCGGTCACGGATGTGAGCCTGGTACTCGTCGCGGAAATGCCGGATGGTCGAAAGCACGGGGTTGGCAGCCGTCTTGCCTAACGCACAGAGCGAGGCTGCGGTCATGGTGGCGCAGATCCGCTCCAAAAGCTCGATGTCGCCGACTTGACCGCGCCCCTCGGTGATGTCCGTCAAGATCCCCAGCATCTGACGCAGCCCTTCACGGCAGGGGGTACACTTGCCGCAGCTCTCCTCGGCCAACAGCTTCACGTAGTAGCGCGCCACCTCGACCATGCAGTCGTGCTCATCCATCACGATCATGCCGCCAGAGCCCATCATTGCGCCCTCGGCATCCAAGGTGTCGAAGTCCACGGCTAAGTCGAGCTGGCCCTCTGGGATGCAGCCGCCTGAAGGGCCGCCGGTCTGCACGGCCTTAAACGGTCGGTCGCGCTTGATGCCGCCGCCGATGTCGTAGATCATGTGCCGCAGACTGGCTCCCATTGGCACTTCGATCAGGCCAGTGCGGTTGACCTTGCCAACTAGGGAGAAGACCTTGGTGCCGGTCGACCCCGCAGTGCCGATCTTGGCAAACTCGGCACCACCGTTAAGGATAATATAGGGTATATTGGCCAGGGTCTCAACATTGTTCAGCACTGTCGGCTGGCCCCAAAGGCCCTTCTCGGCGCTGCGGACGTATTTGGCACGCGGCTCGCCTACCCGACCCTCAATCGAAGCCATCAGCGCTGTGGACTCGCCACAAACGAAAGCACCGCCACCCCGGACGATTTCCAAACGCAGCTTGCGGCCGCTGCCGCAGATATCGTCGCCTAGGTAGCCATCGGCCTCGGCAACCGCAATGGCAGCGGCAATATTGCTCAGCGCCAAGCCATACTCGTCGCGGATGTAGAGAAAGCCCTGCTCAGCTTGAATCGCCAAGGCCGCGATGGTCAGCCCTTCGATCACCGAGTGTGGGTCGCCCTCAAGGATGGAACGATCCATAAAGGCACCGGGGTCGCCCTCGTCGCCGTTGCAGATCACATACTTCGGCTTAGCGGGATAACCGGCTGCCGTCTGCCATTTGATGCCAGTCGGAAAGCCAGCACCGCCACGGCCACGCAAGCCAGAAGCGATGACTTCCTCGACAATCTGCTCCGAACTCATCTGTAGCGCCTTTTTCAAGGCTTGGTAGCCACCAGCAGCGACATAGTCCGCAATGACCAGCGGGTCGATTTCGCCGATGTTTCGCAGTGCCAGCTTCTGTTGGTGGGCGTAGAAGGGGTTGTCGATCTGCCGGGTGAGGCGCTGGCGCATCTCACCGCGATATAGCAGCCTGGCCACAGGCTCGTTGCCCAGGCTGGCAATGATTGGCTCCGCATCCTCCGGTTTCACCTTGTAATAAGAGATATCGTCAGGGTGGACCTTGACTATCGGTCCGTTCTCACAAAAGCCGTTGCAGCCGGTGCGCTTGATCTGGGGGGCATCGCTGCTGACGGTAACATCTAGGCCGGCATCCCGGGCAGCGGCCTCTAGGGCATCGGCTAGCCCCATGGCATTGTTGGCCCGGCAACCGGTGCCGCAGCAGACCAGCAGGCAACGGCGAGGGGTGACTGCCGTCGCAGCGCCAAAGGCCGTCGGCGGCGTGCCGCAGACGGTTGTTCGCTCACTCATCACTGCCCCCCTCCTGCTCGTCACGGTACTCCTCGATGACCTGCGGTAACTGCCCCATCGTAACCTTGCCATGGTAGTCGTCGTCAACGATCATCACCGGTGCCAAAGCACAGGAGCCAACACAGTTCACCAGCTCCAAGGAGAACTTGCCGTCAACAGTGCGCTCATCGGCGGCAATGCCCAACGTCCGGCCCAGCTCACCAAGCAAGTTGTTGGTGCCACGCAGATGACAGGCCGTACCGTCGCAGAGTTTGATGATGTGCTGCCCTTTAGGAGTCAGGCTGAGCGCCTTGTAAAAGGTGGCCAAGGCGTAAAGCTGACCTTCACTGACACCAACATGCCGTTTAATCAGCGGTATCGCTTCTTCAGGAATGTATTTGAACTCTTTTTGGACATCCTGAAGAATCGCCAGCGAGTAGCGCCGTTGCCCGGGATACTTGAGTATGATCCTGTGAATTCCCTCTGCCACAGAACCCGTCTCCGTTGCCTTACTGTTTTCATCAACCATGCTGACTTCTTCCTTTACAGTATCTTCATTCTGTGGCTGTAGGCACTGAGCACCTTAAAGCCATCAGCGGTCTTTTGGTAGCGCACCCAATAGGTCACGAACTTTCGCCGCTTAGATGCCAGCAAGCTGCCGTCTGCTGGGTTCAAAAAGCAACTGATGCTGCCGTCTTCAACACCCTGGATCACATCGGCGATGTCTTCCAGCAAAATCAGGCGCTGTTCCATGGCCGCTTGCACCTCGGGGTCAATCTGGATCAAGCCCCGCAGGCCGCCGAGGCCAGATGGCGGAGCATCCATAGGCTCTTCTTGCCAAAATTCCATAAGCATCCTCCTTTTCAAGTCCATTCGGTTACAGTGGCGCTCGGACAGGGTGGGCATCGGGCGGCAAGCGTAGGCTTCCGGCTCGGAGGCGTAGAGCAACTCAAGCAGGTGGAAGCAGCGGCGGCCTTGGCCGACAAAAAGGTCTTTGCACATCGCGCAGTAAACTAACAGGTCGTCTGAGCCAGCCTGGGCGCCATCGCGGGCAAACTGGTCGGCTTGTTCGCGGTTAGCGTACCACACAGCACCGCCATAGCCACAGCATTTAGCGGCATCACGCGCCCAGCGCTGCTCGTTTACCTGGCAGCCGCAGCTGGCGGCCAAGAACCGGACGCTATCCTGCATGGCCGGGCGGCTACGGCTGGTGCAGGCATCGTGGATACTCAGGCAAGGGCGCTGTGGAGACGACCCGGGCGCTGTGTCAGTCAGGGCAGCGGCGCTCGCAGCGGCATCGCTGCTCGGAGCAGCGGCGGTGTCGGGAGGGTTCGATATGTCGGGCAGACCGTCCGCCGTACCCGCATCAGCCAACAAGTCGGCAGCCAATAGCTCCCAAAGCGAAGTGACCTCGATCTGGGGCAGATAGCGGCTAAAAACATCCAAACAGCTCGCACAGGCCATAACAAAGAGCGGCTGGCCGAGCTGGTACCATACCTGACGCAGCTGGTCGGCCGTCTCGGCCATCAAATCGTCGCGACCAGCCCAGTCGGCAGGAGCACCGCAACAACCAAGCACCAGCCCCGTTGCCGCACCACCCGGAGCCGCCAGCAACTGGCGATAGGCCGCCTCGACCAGCTCCGGGCTAGATGCCGCCAACTGACAGCCAGGGAAGAAAACACGGTCAGTCACTACCGCTGACGAGCGCATGGCAGGAGGAAAAGGCTGCCGGTCAAGCCCGCAATGACGGTGATCTCCACGTACGTCGGCCTGTGCCTCCACCTGACAGACCGTGTCCCCATCTGTATCCCCCGGACAGACCACACCCCCCGGACACACGCAATTCTCTCCCAACGGTGTCCCGCGAGCCAAAAAACAGTGCTCCGAATTAGAAAAGGCCAAGTCGCGCAAGGCGAAGTCATGGGCCGAGGGTGGCATCTTATCCGTCGCCACCATCGTCCGTCGCGCTTGGCGCACCAGATCGGCCATTCCCAGGCTGATCGGGCAACGTTCTTTGCAAAGTCCGCAAAGCGTACAGGAGTTGATCATCTTGTTGGCATAGCGGGTTCCCAAAAAGACGTTCTCGTTGGTATAGACCTCCCGGGCGTAGGTCTTCGGCTTACGTCCGAAGCTCTGCAGGTGGGGGCAAGCCCGAACACAGGCATCGCATTCACAGCGCCAGCAGCGGGCAGCTGCCAGAGCCGCCTCAACCGGCGTGAAAACCTCACCGGCAGCCACCACTGCGGGCAGGGACAAAACATATTCCAAACTAGGTACAGGCTGCAGGGTCTGAAACGCCCCCTCGCGTTCCCGCCCGGCTAAAAGCGAGGTCTTTTTGACAAAGCGTTCGACGGAGGCCGCCGCCCGCTTAGCCGAAGACACCGCAGCAATCAGTGACCCTCGGGCAACAGCCAGCGCGCCGGCTAAAAAGAGGTTATGGTCGGCAACTTGAAAGGTGTTGGGGTCGGCCACCAGCCGCTCCGACCAGCTACCGCTGGCCAAGAGCACTGCATCAAAATCGGAGCAGAGCTGCTCCAACCCAAGCTTGTCCACCGGCTGTCGCAGATGCAGCACACAGCCTAGCTCTTTGAGGCAGGCCAGCTCGGCCTCGATATCATCACTGCCAAGCCCGATGCCATGGTCGGCGGCAACGGTGGCAGCCGCACCGCCGGCACTAGCGCCAGCAACGGCAACGGTGGCAGCAGCGCCAGCAATGCCGGCGGCGGCACCACTGCTGCCACCATGGCCGGCGCCGGCACCGACAGCCGCCGTCCCGGCAGCGCCGCCGGAGCCATTGCCAGCAGCAACATCACTGGCATTGCCAGCGCCGCCGCCAGCTGCCGCCAGTTCCCAAAGGCTGCCGCCAATACGCTCAGCAGCTTCCAGCACTTCCACCGAAAAGCCCTTGTTTACCAGCTCGAAGGCTGCACAAAGGCCGCTCAGGCCGCCGCCGACCACAGCAACTCGACCCTTTTTCCCAGTCGGCTTGAACTTCGCCTTGAATGGTGAACGGCCGTAAACCACTGCTGCCCGCTCAATCTCATGGATTTGCACCGGCACGTCCAAGCCACCTCGCACACAGGCCGCCTCGCAGGGATGATCACAGAGTAGACAAACAATGGCCGCCAAAGGCACTCGGCGGCGCAGTTCGGCAAAAGCGGCATCGAAGCTCTGCTCCGCCACTGCCGCGCAGAGCTTCGGCACATCAACATGGAGCGGGCAGCGGGCAGTGGTCGCTGCCGGCTCGTCTTGTAAGCAGCGCTCGTAATCTTGGAATAGACCTTTCTCAACCGCCACAGATACCCCTACATCTCACAGACCCAAGAACCTAGGAGGATGCCGATTTAGCGTATGTAGCAGCACCGCTCGCGCCAACAACTCCTATCATCAACTCTGCCGCAGCAGCTACTGCAGCCCTGCCAGGATCTTCTCCGGATAGGCTGGCAGGTGCGTAATACGCACACCGCAGGCATCATAGATCGCATTGATGATGCTAGCATGTGGCGAAGAGAGCGGCATCTCGCCAACACCGGCCATCCCCCATGGGCCGAGCGGCCGTGGGGTTTCTTGATGAATCAGGGTGATGTCGTCGGTGACATCCAAAATGTTCGGGAAGCCACACTTGTTCAGCGTGGTCTGGCGCTTGACATCCTCAAAGTCCTCGGACAAGGCCAAACCGATACCCTGGGCAAGGCCGCCATAGAGCTGCCCGTCCAGCACAGTACGGTTGGCGATAATGCCACAATCCGAGACGATGGTCAACTTCTCCACCATCGCCTTGCCGGTGGTGGTGTTTACCGCCACCTCGGAGAGCAAGACACCGTACATGTACACTGGGAAAGGCTCACCCTGGCCAGTCTCAACATCAGTCGCCGTGCAAGGAGCCGCCCAAGTACCCGTGACTCGGGGCTCAAGGCCAGCAGCGATGACCTCTTGGTAGCTGCAGTAGCTGCCGTCGTCTTTTTTCAGCATCGCCAGCATGTTCTCACAGGCCACCCGGATGGCGTGGCCGGTCATCACCGTCGAACGGCTGCCACCAGCCGGGCCGGAGTTCGGGGTGAGGTCCATGTTGTTCAGCACCAGTTTGATGCTGTGGTAGTCGATGCCCAAAGGTTCCAATCCGGCGGTGACCGCCGTCAGAACACCCATGTCCGCACCTTGGCCGTGGTCTTCCCAAGAGGCACCAACCGTGAAGCCGTCAGCGGTGATCTCCAGCCAAGCCTCGGAGCTGTCCGCGCCGTCCAAACCGCAGCCATACTCCAGCAAGCTGAGGCCGATGCCCCGACGAACCGGTCCGCCCTTGGCGTTTTTGGCGGCCGCGTCGTCTTTGGCCGCAGCATAAATCGGTCGAATGGTGTCCAGCGCCTGAGGGAAGGCAATGACATCCGGAGCCTGGCCGGTCGGCGTGGTCGAACCCTCGCGATAGACGTTCAGATAACGGAACTCCAACGGATCCATGCCGACCTTCTCTGCCAGCTCATCGATCAAGACTTCGGAGGCAAAAAGGCTTTGCGGTGAGCCGTAGGCACGGAAGGCCGAGCCCCAAGCATGGTTGGTGGCCACTGTGCGGCCAACACCCCGGATGTTCGGAATGTCATAGCCGGCACCGATAAACTGCTGTCCACGCATCGTCAGCAGGTCGCCGAACTCGCAGTACGGGCCATGGTCGACCGTCCAGTCGCTTTCCATGGCGACGATCTTGCCATTGGCATCGGCACCCATCCTGAGGTGCACGAACCACGGTGAGCGCTTGCCGGTCGCCACGATCTGCTGGTATTGGCTGTAGCCGAGGAAGACCGGTCTGCCGGTGACTAAGGCGGCCACACCAAGTAGCCCCTCCATCGTCGGGCTGAACTTGTAGCCGAAGGTACCGCCGGCGTTGGTCTGGACGATCTTCAGATTATCAGGGGCAATGCCAATGCCGCCGGCCACCATCAAGGCGTGGAAATGCAGGGCGATGGACTTGGAGTGAATGAACATCTTCTCGCCATCCATGTAGGCATAGCCGACATCCGGCTCCAGCGGCATATGCGGCTGGCGCTGGACGTAGAACTCGTCAGCCACCACGTAGGGCAACTTGTCTAGCAAAGGCTCAGTGTCCTCGCCTTTGATGATGCCGTTATGGAAATAGACATTGGGGGTGCCGGGGTGGATCTCGATGGCATCGTCAGCCATGGCATCCAAAGCATTCATGTAGGCCGGCAGCTCATCCAGCTCCACCTTGACCTTCTCGGCAGCCGCCAGAGCGATCGCCGGATCCTCGGCCAACACCATGGCGATGGAGTCACCAAGCTGGAAGACCTTCTCGTCACAGAGAATCGGCCGCTCCATACCGTCGCCCAAGTTAGCAGGGAAGGCCAAGCCGTTGATGCGGTTGGTGCCCGGCACGTCCTTGGCCGTGATCACCTTGTAGACACCGGGGGTCTTCTCGGCCTCGCGGGTATCCACAGAGATGATCTTAGCATGCGAAACCTTGGCCTGCACCAGCTTGATATGCAGGGTGCCGGCCGGCAGGTTCTTGATCACGTCATCGGCTCCAAAGTCCCAAGTGCCGGTGACCTTGGCCAACGCCGAGGGACGGGGCACACTGGAGCCGACCAGGCTCTCCCCTACTTCGATCTGCGGCCACAGCTCCTCGGCCCCCAACTCGCCGCGCATCACCTTGGCAGCAGTCATCACCGCATCGACCAGCGGTATATAGCCCGTGCAGCGACAGAGGTTGCGGTTGCGTTGGAAGTGGTCGCGCACCTCGGCACGGGTCGGATTGATGTTTTTCTCCAGCAGCGCCTTGGCGCTGACAATGAATCCCGGGGTGCAAAAGCCACATTGGGCAGCACCATGGATCATCCAGGCCAGTTGCAAGGGGTGGAGGTTGTCCGGGTCGCCGACACCTTCAATGGTGACAATGTTGGCGCCGTTGGGGATGCGCTCCATCGGGTAGAGACAAGACCGCACCGGTTTGTTGTCCCAAAGGACGGTGCAAACGCCGCATTCGCCCAGCCCATCGCAACCGATCTTGGTGCCGGTCAGTTTGAGCTGCCCGCGGAGCACCTCGGCCAAAGTAGCCTTCGGGTCGACCTCCAGCGCCAGCTCCTTGCCGTTGATGATCAGCTTTCTTTTTATCATCGCAGTTCTTCTCCTTTCAGACTGTGGAATACAGATCGACCGGTTATTCCAACTCAAAGATATCCTTGAACTTCATGGCCAAGGCATTCTTCTTCGCTAGGTTGGAATCGGTGGCACTGACGTACTCGATAGCCCGGGTCGGGCAGTACTTCGCGCAGTCCGGGGCACCATCGCAGAGGTCGCATTTGACGATCTGCTTGCTTGAATAGTTGTACTCGATATTGCCAAAAGGACAAGCATTGACGCAAAGCTTGCAGCCAATACATTTCACAGAATCGACCAGCACTGTGGAGTTATCGTCCCGGTAAAGGGCGTTGGCCGGGCAGACATCCAAACAGGCAGCGTCTTCGCACTGCATGCACATAATCGGAACGGAAACCGAAACATCGTCGTCCTCAAAAGTGAAGACATCCACCGCGACTTGGTCGCAGACCGACTCACAGGTACCACAATTGATACAGAGCCTTGGTGTTACCAGCAAATTCATGTTCATGATCGTCGGGCAATACGGCTCCTACCGCACTGCCGCTCCACCTCCTTTATCCATGATGGAAACTAAGGAAACAAGACATTTAACGTACATTGGAAAGCTTACACTACACAAACTGAATCGGGGCCGACGCTCCACCATCCTCTCTTGGTTTGTCGCTTTCGCTTGCTTATCAGTTCCGCCTACTTGTCTTCCAAAGACCTCTCAACCTCGAACATCTTGCCAAGGGCGAGGGACTCGTCGATAAACACCTGCCCACACTGCGGACAGCACATCAGCTCGTGCTCGAAGTCTTTGTTCAGGTAGTTCAACCTGACCGTTTTGGCCACCAGCGCTACGTTACAGTGCGCACAGACCCAAGCCTCAGCGTCTTTCAGCTCATCGCTCATAGCTGCGAGGGGCTTGGGAAGTGCTGGGGGGCAAGGTGGAGCCTGACAAGCATTGCGAACACGGATAAGACCTCACTTTTGTGGGCGGTGTGATTATCGCGAAAAGCGATAATCACCTTGGTTTATCTTACAGCGGATAATCCAGGAAGTAAATACGCCACGCCCCAAAGCGCCCAATGGCTCGGTCATAGCCCGGGCATAGCCAAGGAGACACCGATTAACTCGCAATTTTGTTCCACGCGACCCCCGAGCCGCACTCTCCCACCCTGCTGATCAGGAGACAGATTGCCGATCAAGCCGGCAATGACTGCGGCTTGGGATCAATCGGCATCTCCCTAAGTTATGGCACCAGCATTTTGCGGGCGGAATGCCTCTGGTATAAGAGAACGTGCATCCTGACGTACGTCTGCTCCTAGCGTACCCCGTCAGTGAAGAAAAAGACTGCCAGTGTTCCGGGGCCGGCGTGGGCGCCGATTACCGGGTCGAGGTCGTTGATCAGAAAATCGATGTCCGAAAAGCGCTCGGCCACCAGATCACGCAGCCACTCAGCATCCTTTAAACAGTCGGCATGGCTGATGTAGACCGACTGGCCGGCTGTCGGGCGACGGATGCCCTTCTCCAACCGCTCGAACATCGCTTGAACAGCTTGGCGGCGGCCACGGATCTTGGCCACCGGAACCAGCCGCCCCTGATCATCGACATGCAGCACCGGCTTGATGTTTAACAGGGTGCCAGCAAAGGCCGCGCCCTTGGAAAGGCGGCCACCGCGCTGCAGGTACTTCAGCTCATCCACCGTGAACCAATGGGCAACGCTTAGGCGGTTGTCACCCAGCCAGTCGGCCAGCTCGTCTAGGCCGCTGCCGTGCTCACGGCGGCGCACTGCCTCAGACACCAACAGCCCGTGCCCCAAAGCAGCAGCCAAGCTGTCTTGGCAGCGCAAACGGCGTTGGGGGTAGTCCCGCGCTTGGATTTGGAAGAAATGCTCGCTCATCGCGTCATAGTGCCCGGAGAGCGCCGAGTCAAAGCCAAGATAAAGAACATCCTGACCGGCCGCGAAGCTGGCACAGACCGCTGCCTCGGCATCCTGAAGGCTGGCCAGAGAGGTCTGCACTGTCTTGCCTTGGCGCATCATCTCGTAAAACTGCTTGTTGTCAGTTTTCACGACCGGGTCGTAGCTCTTATACGTCTTGCCATCGACGATGAACTCCAAAGACAATATCTTTAGCTGCCAGTTCCTGATCACGGCATCCGGAAGGTTTGCCGTCGAGTCGGTGATGATATCGAATCCGGCCATTGTTCAGCTAGTCGATCTCTTCGATCTCAAGGTCTTCGTCCATCTGGAAGGCGCTCTTCGGCATGGCCGTCGTCGCTCCCGGGTCATCGGTGGCAACTGCTGTGCCCGCCGCTACTGCCGGTATGGCAACGGCCGCTTTACGGGCACCGCTCCCCGAACCCGCAGCCTTGTCACCCGACACGGCAGCATCCCCTGCCGAAGCTGGCCCGCCGTTCTCGTCGAACAGCGAGTCCATGTCCAGTGCGCTCATATCGATGCCCGGAAACTCCGGCACCAGGTCCTCAAAGGCATTGAAGCGCTTCTTGGCGTCGGCAGAGAAGTGGTTGAGCAGAGAAAGGAAGTCAGTGCGGAACTTCTCCGATGAGCTACGCAGGTGATCGATCTCGCCGATGATCTGCTGCTTTTCGGTATGGGCATCGCGCACGATGTCCTTGGCCTTGGCATCGGCCTCGCGGTAAAGCTTCTCGGCCTCTTTACGTGCCTCTTCCTTCAGTTTATCGGCAGAGAGCTGGGCAGCAATGAAGGCCTTGGAGATCGCTTCCTCGGTCACCGAGGCGGCACTGGTCGCTACGGACGGCTCATGCGTCCGGGACTCTGCGGCCGCTTTAGCCGGGGACTCGGCCAAAGCTGCAGCCTGTGCCTTGATCTTGGCCTCGGCTTGGGCTAGCTTCTCATCTGCCTCCCGGGTGCGCTCTTCGGCAGACTTGATGCGGCTGGCAGCCTCGGCAATCGCCCGGTTCAGGGTATCGACATCGGTGGCTACCCGCTCTAAGAACTCATCGACCTCGTCGGGGTTGTACCCCTTTCGCACCTCGCCAAACTTAACTTGTTGTATTTCAGCGGCAGTTATACTCATGAGAAATCCTCTCCAAAATCGCGCTGTTCATAGCTGATAGTATATCGAAAACCAAGGCACCAACACCACCTGCAACGCCTTAAATAAGCAAACGGATAACTAACTGCAACACCAACAAAGCGACAAACGGCGAGAGGTCGAGGCCACCGACCGGCTTGATGAAGCGCCGGAAAATGTTGACATAGGGGCTGACAATGGTGTCTATCGCCTGGTAGACATCCTTCATGAAGCCCTTACTGTGGTCGAACCAAGACATCAGCGCCCAAACGAAAACCAATAGGCAGTAGAGGTTGGCCACTGCGATGATGATGCCGGCCGCCGGCCCCAACAAAGGGCGCAGCACAGCCAGCAGTGGCAGCGGCATGGCAGCCGCAGCAACCCCAACGACCATAGCCAAAACAGTCATGTTAGCTCCTTTGCACGCCGCACGCAGGCTTGGAAGGCTTCATGCACCAAGGCACCCAAGCCACCGGCAGAGAAAGCCTCTAGGGCCGCCTGTGTGGTGCCATTGGGACTGGTAACGCTTCGCCTTAACTCTTCAGGACGCACATCCATAAGGTCCAGATAACGCCCGGTGCCGATAATCGTCTGGCGCGCCAGCCGCTCTGAAACCTCCGGACACAACCCGGCCGCAACACCGGCTGCCGTTAGCTCTTCGGCCAAAAGCGCGAAATAGGCCGGCCCCGAGCCGCTGACAGCAGTAGCTGCATCTATCTGGGACTCTTCAATAACCAAGGCATCGCCCATGCAAAAAAACAGCTTTCGCACCAGCTCGGTCTCTCGCGCCGACACCCCAACAGCTGCCGCCACCACGCTCATCCCAGCAGAGACGCTGAGGGCGACGTTCGGCATCACCCTGACCACCGCTGCGCCGGGAAAGTAGCCTTGGACGGTAGCTGTGGACACGCCGGCCGCAATGCTGATCACCCGTTGCGGGTCGAAATCCTCGGCAGCAGCCAGGCCAGCGGCCACCTCGCGCAGCTTCTGTGGCTTAACCGCCAGTATCGCCGTGTTCGGGTGCTTGATTTCGCTGCCGTCGGCATAACAGCGCAAGCCGTATCGTTCGCTCAGGTAATCGCGGCGGCCTTGGGAGGGGTTAGCCACCACTATGCTCTCGTCCGCAAAGAAGGCACCCTGCACCAAGCCGGAGACGATCGCCTCGCCCATCCGGCCGCCGCCAATGATGGCGATCAGGCCAAGCTGCCCTCTTATCTCGTTTAAATCAATCAACCTGTTTAACACCATGCCTTTCTTTTGATCCCACTGCAATTGGCATATGCCGACCAAACTGCACGGCTCAAGCGCCGCTGAGTGTCGCCATCTCCGCTTCGGTGAGGCTGCCGTTACGGGTTAGAATATAAACGCGGTCAGCATAGCGATCGACTTGGCCTTGGAATGCCGAGGTCACACCGAATGAGAAGTCCAGCAAGCGCTTGGCCAGCTCTGGCCGCACCCCCGTCAAGTCAAGAATCACCGCCGCCCCTTCCCGCAGCTGCTGGGCAATGGCCTCGGCATCGGCATAACTGGCCGGCCGTAGCTGCTCGATATGACGGCGGCCACGATAGCTCGGCGCTGGCTTCAGCGAAGCCCCACGGCCGGGCGCGGCGACCCCGGCAGAACGCGGCGACACCCTGCCCGAAACAACGGTCGCCGGGAACTCCGGCAGGTCGGCAGCCTCCATCCGCAGCCGCTCTTGATGCAGATGGATCAATGAGTTTTGGCCAGAACGCGCCAAGTCGTCCCGAAAGGCGTCTTGGGAATTGGCTGGCACCGAGGAAGGGCTGTAGCCGGACTGCCGTTGATAAGGCACCGGCTGATGTATCCGGTCGCGCCGCATACCTTGGGGCTCATCGATCGGGATGCGCTGTGAGCGGATATCTGTCATGCTGACCAGTGGCGTATAGCCGTCCGAGTCATTTTGATCCTCCCATGCTTCATAGTCTGCAGGTTCTCCCGTACCCTGCTCGTCGTATGCCGGATAATCATTGCCTTGATCATTATCGCCGTAATTGTCCGGATACTCAACATCATCATCGCGGCCACGTGACCGAGGTGCCGGCCCGCCGCTGAGACGACCCTTGAGGTTATCCCAAATACCCATAGTTCTCGCTCCTGATCCTTTTCTCCCGGCGCTTGTTCCAAGTCAGCTGTTTGTACGCCGAATCGGTATCAGAGCCAAACGCTCCGTCCGATGCGTACTATTGTAGCACCTTCCTCAATAGCGATCTCAAAATCATCGGACATGCCCATCGACAACTCGTGTAGCTCGACATTGCCATGCCCTGAATAACAAGAACTCATAGAGTCACGCAGTTCACGCAGAGCGGCAAAGGTTTGCCGCACCACGCTTTCGGGGGCAATCGGGGCCATAGTCATCAGGCCAACGACCTTGACCGCAGCAAAGGCAACTGCCGCGTCCAGCAGCTGCGGCAACTCAGCGGGGCGAACGCCGTCCTTGCTGGCCTCACCTGATGTGTTCACCTCGATCAGGCACTTCTGCACCTCTCCCAAGGCCTGAGCCTTCTCCGATATACAGCGAAGCGCCTTCTCTGAGGCCACTGAGTGGACAAGTGCGGCTCTGCCGGCAAAGTCCTTGACCTTGTTGCTTTGGATACGACCGATAAAATGCCAGTCTTGCCCAGGAAAAGCCGCCGCCCTCTCGCAGAATAGCTGGCTGCGGTTCTCACCGAAGTCACAAACACCGGCCTCGATGGCCGCCGCCACCAGGTCCGCTGCCACCGTCTTGCTCACCGCTACCAGCCGCACCTCATCCGGCTGCCGTCCGGCACGAGCGGCGGCCAAGCCGATGCGCTCACGCAGCGAGACGATATTGGCGGCTATTTGGCTAGCCTCAGTAGTCACGTCTCAAAAAGTCGGGGATATAGTCATCATCCAAGACGCTCGGCATATGCTCCCCGTCTGCTGCAGCATAAGCCGCATTGCCATAGCCGAACGCATCCGCATCCTGGTGGGCAACAGCCTCGCCAGGAACGGCCCCTTGAGCGCCCTGGGGCTTCGCCGCCCTTTGCCCGGAACCGAAGTCCAAGGCGCCTTGGGCGTTTTGGCGGGTGAAACCGGTAGCAATCACCGTAATGCGCATCTGATCGTCCAAGGTGTCGTCGATCACTGAGCCAAAGATAATCGTGGCATCGTTGTCGGCTGAATCGGTCACGGTGTCAGCAGCATCTGAAACTTCCTGCAAAGCCATATCGGAAGCCCCGGCCACCGAGATCAGAATACGGTTGGCACCAACGATCGAGGACTCCAGCAGCTTGCTGGATATGGCAGCAGTAGCCGCCTCTACCGCCCGGTTCTCTCCCGAGGCAATGCCGATGCCCATCATGGCGGTGCCGGCGTTTTTCATGACTGTACGAACATCGGCAAAGTCCAAGTTGATCAAACCGGGAATGGTGATCAAGTCGGTGATGCCCTGGGTGCCTTGGCGGAGAATATCATCCGCGATGCGGAAGGCATCGAGCATCGATACCTTCTTATCAACAATTTGTAGTAATCGATCATTGGGAATGACGATCGAAGTGTCCACCCGCTGGGAGAGCAAGGCGATACCTTCCTCGGCTTGGGAGCGGCGCTTGCGGCCTTCGAAGCTGAAAGGCTTGGTCACCACACCGACCGTCAGTGCACCGATGTCGTCGCGGGCGATCTCAGCGACTATTGGCGATGCGCCAGTGCCGGTGCCGCCGCCCATGCCGGCGGTTATGAATACCATGTCCGCCCCCGTAAGGGCCTCTTTCAGTTCGTTGCGGCTTTCCTCGGCAGCTTGTGCCCCTATCTCGGGGTTCGCACCGGCTCCAAGGCCCCGCGTTAGATCCTCCCCAATGTGCACGGTGACATCGGCATCGGACATTAACAAAGCCTGGCGGTCAGTGTTGATGGCGACGAACTCGACGCCCCTGATGCCGGCCTCGATCATGCGGTTAATGGCGTTGCTTCCCCCGCCTCCGACACCGACTACTTTAATGACCGCCAGATTTTCCCTTACGGTGAGATCAGGCATTTCATCCTCCTACTGCAATTAGACAACGTTATTTGGGACTTCGCGGCCTGCGTGGTCCATTCATCTATTTAGGTATAGTAACAGTCATGGCAGCTAGTCACAAGATATCGTTGTATATTCTTTGGAAACAATCTTAAAAAAGATGCCCCGATACCGTGACGGAGCACGGATTTTGGCCAAAAACCGCTATTTGGCGGCCATAAAGGTGTTTTCTGGCGGCAAACCGTTCGCGCCAAGACCAGCAAAAAGGCCAATGGCAGCAATGCCGCCGTCAATGGCTGACAAGGTAAATGTCGCTGGGGTCTAGATAGATGCGCACATTTTGGCCGGGCTGCGGCAACTGCTCGTCCGGCACCATCAACTTGTCCACGTTCCAAAGCAGGCTGCCACATGCCCCAGACAGCACCGCTTGCCGCTCGAAGCGCGAATCGGCACAGCGCAGCACCTGGGCGACCAGGACATTCTCAGACTGGCCGTCGGCCGGCTTGAGCCTGAACGCCCGGATGGCACAGTGGCTGACATCGTCCGGGACGGCGGCGGCCGAGTTCAAAGCCAGCCCCCAGTCCTCGGCAAACAGCCGATGCTCGGCGATCTTGCGGGCGGCAGAGATGTTCTTAACACCAGAGACCTTGATCGCTGCCAGTGTCTGCGGATGGTCGATAAGCTCGCCCGGCGGGGATATCTGATCGATATGGCCGTCGTCAACAATGGCTATGCGGTCGCTGAAACGGCAGGCCTCGTCGATGTCGTGGGATACCAAGATGATCGAACCTTGGTATTCGCTGAAGCGCTGCAACAAGTCTTGCTCCAAAGCCGCTTTGAGGTGGGCGTCCAAGGCAGAGAAGGGTTCGTCCAGCATCAGTATCGGCGGCCGGGCGGCCATCATCCGGGCCAAGGCCACCCGCTGCTGCTGCCCGCCCGAGAGCTGCAAGGGGTAGCGTTTACCGAAGCCCTTGAGATCGAAACGCTGCAGGTAGGTGTCCACCAGCTGATGCGCCTCTGGCTTGTCTAGGCCACGCGGCAGACCGGCAGCGATGTTGGCGGCCACGGTAAGGTTCGGGAAAAGTTGGTAGTTCTGGAACAGCAGCGCACACTTCCGTTTTCGGGCTGAGAGGTTGATGCCCCGCTCAGAATCGAAGAAGACCCGGCCGTTGACCTCGATGCGGCCAACATCCGGCTTGACCAAGCCGGCAATAGCACGCAGAGTGAGGGTCTTGCCGCAGCCGGAGGCACCGAGCAGGGCGAGCGTCTCATCGGCGGCCTCAAAGGCGATGTCTAAGCAGAAATCCGCTATGGTCTTTTTGATGCACACTGAGATGCTCACTTGGCCACCTTCCCATTAGTATCCTTTTTGCGCAGTGGTCGCCGGTAGCGTTGGACATGGGCGGCATACCAGTTAATGAACAAGATGACCACGAAGGAGATCAGGACGACCACGAAGACCCAGAAGACGGCAACATCACTATGCCCGCCCATCCACTGGAAGTAGATGGCGATAGGGATGGTCTGAGTCACCCCGGCGTAGTTGCCGGCTACAAAGAGGGTCGCTCCGAACTCGCCCATCGCCCGGGCGAAGGCCAGCACCGCGCCTGCCGCCACCGAAGGCCAAGAGAGCGGCAGCATCAGGCGAAAGAATATCCGCCAAGTGCCCCAACCGAGACTACGGGCGGCATCCAGCAGGTCTTCGTCTAATGCCTCAAAGGCACCTCTGGCAGTGCGATACATCAACGGAAAGGCAACCACCGTGGCCGCCAGCACGGCGGCCGGCCAGCTGAAGATGAGCTGGATGTTGTGCTCCAGCAGCCAACGCCCGAAGGCCGTGGAGTTGCCGAAGGCCACCAACAACAAAAAACCGCAGACCGTCGGCGGCAAGACCATCGGGATGGTGAAGACGGAGTCCAAGACCGCCTTTAAGCGGCTAGACGAGCGCACAGTAAGCAGCGCCGCCGCCAGCCCGAACACAAAGGTAAAAAGCAGGGCCACCAAGGAAGTGCGCAGCGATACCCAAAATGGCCGGTAGTCCATCGAGATGAAGAAGGCCTGGACTTGTTCGAGAAAGCTTGGCGGCCGAGGGGCGGCCACCTGTCCAGAAGCAACCAAGTTGCCGCTTAAGCAGAAAAGGGCAGGAGTGGCTGTCGATGCGGCTACCGGTGTGCGGCCATCTTCCCCCGGTTTTTGCGTAGCCTTGATGGTCGTATAGTAATACCCGGGTTCAACTTCCTGGCCGAAGCTGTAGACTGTCTGACCGATAGTGACTTGGGGCTCGAAGCCGAAAGAGCAGTCCGGCTGCATGGCGGCCAAGCTCAGCCCGCCGTTGCCCAGACGGGCATCTGCGGCCTTCAGTTGAGCTAGGAAAGCCTGTTGCTGGCTTTTATCCGTAATGTCGATCCCCAGTTCCGCAGCCTTGGCTGCAGGCAGATAAACGATGGCTTGGGTATTGCTGAGAACCAAAACTACGAAGCTCTGGGCATTGGCCTGAGGGTAGCGGTAGCCGTAATCGACACCCTGATAGGAACGTGCCGTACCACTGTTAGCACGCTGGATGTCGGCCAAGGCAAAGCTGGCTTCAGGTGATCCGGCACTTGAGCCATCGGCGGCGGCCCAAACCGCTGCTGTTAGCGCCTGGCCGGGTAAAAACAGGCTCGCAGCCAGCACCAAGGTGACGGCTACGAGCCGAATTCTGCTAAAACTTGGGGCAGTGAAGGCTCTCATATTATGATTATAGAGAAACGCCAACCGCTGATGCCAGCGACACTCGCTTACTGAACCTCAAAACCGTATTCTGCCCAAATCTTCAAGGCATCGGGGTCGCTCAGGCAAAAACTCAAGAAATCCTTGGCCGCAACGGCATGTTGGCTGGCCGCCCCGACCGCACCGGGATAGATGATCGGCTTATGGCTGTCGGCAGGCACGGTGTAAGCGCTCTCGATGCCATCATAGCGGTAAAGGTCGCTGGTATAGACAAAGCCGATTTGGCAGTCACCAGTGGCCACATAATTGGCAGCAGTGCCCACCTTGTCGGCGATAATCATCTTTTTGACGATCGCATCATCATAAGTGCCATCCTTGCCCGAGGCCTCACTGTACAGCTTAATGCTGTTCAGTGATTGGTTGGCGTACTGGCCAGCGGGAACCGTGGCACCATCGCCAATGGCGATGCGGGTGATGGCCGGATCCTTGACGATATCCAAAGAATCAACCTTCAGCTCCGAGTTCTTGGCCTTGACGATGATCAGGTCGTTTTTGAACATATCCACCCGGGTGCTGCTGTCAACGTTGCCGTTACTGGCCGCCGTATCCATGCTCCCGGATGATGCGGATATAAATACATCACAGCTACCACCTGCCTTCATCTGCTCCACAAGATCGCCGGAGGCCTTGAACTGGGTATCGGCGAAGGTCACCTCGGGGTGCTTACTGGTATAGAGGGCTTGCACTTGGGGCATGGCCTTCTCCAAGGAGTTGGCCGCGAAGATTTGCAGTTGCACTGGCTCGGCGGCTGGGGTGCTAGTGCCGCTGGCTGTGCCGCTGCTGGGGTTTTCAGATCCATTGCTAGTGCTGCTGTTGGCACCGGAACAGCCGGCTACCAATAGCATGGCCGTCAGCATGGCCGCCGCAAATGCCAGCAGCACTGCCAATCCATTACGCTTCGAACTGTTGCTCATTTTTCTCCTTCTGATCGTTTCGGTGCTTGCTTTTACTCGCTGCCGTTTCGGAAGTTTGCCGCCCAACAGCGCAGATTGCCTTGAAGCCTGTTGACTCCAGGCTTTATATTATTCTTATTTGAACATATAGTCAATCCCCAATATTTATATATGAGAAGAATTACGATGTCGGTGCGGATGGAGCCCAAAACAAACAAGACCCTTGCGGGTCTTGTTTGTGGTTGAGGTCTTATTCTCGCACGGCCACTCTTGGAAGCTGGCGCAACAGCATTAGATCGGTGCTTCCCTAAGCTCGCGCCTTCTTGGCAACATCGGCCAAGGCGCTGAAGGCCGGAGCATCGCGCACGGCAATGTCGGCCAGCACCTTGCGGTCCAACTGAACCCCAGCCAGCTTCAGTCCGTTCATGAACACCGAGTAAGACAGGCCGTTTTGGCGGGCGGCAGCATTGATGCGGGTGATCCAGAGCCTACGGATTTCCCGCTTCTTGTTACGCCGGTCACGATAGGCGTACTGCAGCGAATGCTGCACCTGCTCTTTGGCGGCACGGTAGGAACGGGATTTGGCACCGTAATAGCCCTTGGCACGCGCCAAGACCACCCTGCGCTTCTTCTTTGCGGAAACTGAACGCTTTACGCGGGACATATCACATCACTCCTATCGTAGGCCAAGGCTGCGGGCGATTACCTTGCGATCCGAGACGGCCACCTCGGTTTCGTGGCGGAAATTACGCTTACGTTTCTGGGACTTCTTCTCCATGATATGGCTCTTGTAGGCTTTGGCTCTGACTATCTTGCCACTGCCAGTCAAACGGAAACGCTTGGCCGAACCTTTATGCGTCTTCATTTTGGGCATTCTTGGTCTCCTTTTCCTTCTTCTTCAACGGCGCAATCAACATGAACATGTTGCGCCCTTCCATTTTCGGCTGGTTCTCAATGGTTGCCTCGTCTTTGAGATCATCCGCTAGTTTCTCCAGAATGTTCAGGCCAAGCTCCGGATGGGTCATCTCCCGGCCTTTGAACATGATGGTCACCTTGACTTTGGCACCGTCGGCCAAAAAACGCAGGACATGTTTCTTTTTCGTCTGATAGTCGCCAACATCGATCTTGGGACGGAACTTCATCTCCTTGATCTCCACCTTGGTTTGGTTCTTGCGGGCGACTTTAGCCTTCATAGCCTGGTCATACTTGAATTTGCCGTAGTCCATAACCCTGGCCACGGGCGGACTGGCCTCAGGCGCGATTTCCACCAAGTCCAGACCTTGCTCGTCTGCCACCCGCTGTGCGTCTGCGAGGGCGAAGATCCCCAACTGGGAACCGTCGAAACCGATCAGCCTAAGCTGTGCTGCCGTGATCTCCTCGTTTAAGCGAGGCTCGTTTGTGGCTATCCTGTCACCTCCAAAACAATCAAAAGACCCGCAGCTTTCCAGCGCAGGTCCTAGCGGAGGCATAAAGCATCGGCCACGGAAATCAGGCCAATATGCATTTCCGACCAGGCAGCCATACGCGATGCCACGAGGTGGGGAACGGTTGTTCCCGCTTGGCTAACTCACCCGCAATGGGGAAAGACAGCAAAAAGATGATAGCACACAGGCATTGGTAAAGCAAGTGATCAATCAGCCCCGTGGATGTGCTAGACGATGGCTCTCTTTGAGGTGGGCTATCGAAAGATGGGTGTAGACCTGAGTGGTCTCTAAGCTGGCATGACCGAGCATCTCTTGAACTGAACGGAGATCGGCACCACCCTCGACGAGGTCGGTGGCAAAACTATGGCGGACGGCATGAGGGGAAAGAGAGCTGTCTAGCGAGGCAGCAACCAAACAGCGCTTGAACAGCTTGCGCAGACTGTCTGGCGACATCGCCTTGCCGCGTTTGGAGAGAAAGAAGGGGGCATCGTTGGAGCCGCCGCTAGGGCCGCCGGGGCCTAGGCTGCCGCCGGGGCCTAGGCTGCCGCCGCCGGGGCCTAGGCTGCCGCCTGGGCCTAGGCTGCCGCCGCCGGGGCCTAGGCTGCCGCCTGGGCCTAGGCTGCCGCCGCCGGAGCCTAGGCTGCCGCCGCTGCCGCCGGAGCCCAGGCTGCCGTCGCTGCCGCTGGGGCCGCCGGGGCCATTGGAGTCGCCGGGGCCGCCTGGGTCGCCTGGGCCGCCGGGGCCGCTTAAGCTGCCTAGGCTATCGAGCTTTGCAGCGGCAGCCAGCTCAGGCCGACTGTGCTCCAAGTACTCTTTGGCTCGGTAGACCGCCAAAGGGTGCAGCGGCACCAGCCGTTGCTTGCCCCCCTTGCCAAATAACCGCAACTGCTGCGCCGTCGCGTCAAAGTCGCCAATACGTAGGGCTGCCAGCTCCGAGATACGGGCACCGCTGGCATAGAGCAGCTCCAAGAAGGCCTGGTCACGAAGACCCTCTGGCGTGGTGGCAACTACAGTGTCCAGCAGCATGTCCAAGTCGTCCCGAGCAACCAGCCGGGGCAGGACGGGCAATACCTTCGGGGCCAAGACGATACTCAAGGGGTCATCAGCAACCTGCCCGGTCTCCACCAACCAAGCGAAGAAACCCCTGACAGCCGAGATGCGGCGGTTGATGGTACTGCGGGAATAATGGGCAGCATCCATCTCCGCCAAGAAGCCGCGCATCTTACGATGGTCGATCTTCGCCAAGGCCAGGCCACACCGCTCGCACCACGCCTGAAAAGCGCCGAGATCACCGGCATAGGCGCGTACAGTGTGCTCCGAGTAGCGCCGCTCACCAGCCAACACGGCTAAGAAAGCCTCAATTCGACCTTGCAGGCACATCACTTCCCTAGCCGTCTTATTCAGAGCCAAGGCAGACTTATCGCCATGCTGCTTCGCAACTGCAACCATGCTCTCATTGTCTACATCTACCCCGTTCCCGGCTGCCATTGCATCACTTGCCGCGCCTACTTTGCTGCTGTGTGCCATGGTATCAATCCTCTGCCCGGACCAAGAAGCCGTCGTCTAGGCGCGGCAAGAAGCCAAGGTCGGCACGCTCTGCCCGGAAGCCGTCAATAGCCGCTGCCGCCCGCCGGGCATAGTGCTCGTAGCGCTGAGCCTTGCGGGAGGGGACGCTCTCCAACGGCACCATAATGCCATAGTTGACATGCATCGGCTGGTAATTCTGGGTCAGCGGGTCGGTAGCGTAAGCCAGAAGTGAGCCGAAGGCGCTCTGCGGTGGCAGAAGGGGCTCCTTCAGGCCGCATGACTGGGCATGCACCGCCAAAGCCGCCACTAGCCCAGAGGCCACCGCTTCCAGATAGCCCTCAGTGCCACATATCTGGCCGGCAAAGTAAACGTGTGGGACCGCCCGCCAGGCCAGCCCTGGGGTCAAAAGCTGCGGCGCATTGATGAAACTGTTGCGATGCATCACCCCATAGCGCGAAAACTCCGCCGCCTCTAGACCCGGGATCAAGCGAAATATCCGTTTCTGCTCGTCAAAGGCTAAATTGGTCTGAAAGCCCACTAGGTTATAGGCACTACGCTGTCGGTTCTCGGCTCGCAACTGCACCACTGCCCATGGCCTGCGGCCAGTGGTCGGATCGATAAGTCCGACTGGCTTCAGGGCACCATAGCGCAAAACATCCACACCGCGTCGCGCCAGCTCCTCCACCGGCTGGCAAGCTTGGAACAGCTCAGCGGCCTCAAAGTCCCGCTGGATCGTCCGGCGGCCGCTCGTCAGCTCACTCACCAGATGCTCATACTGCTCCCGGTCCAGTGGTGCGTTTAGGTAGTCCGAGCTACCCCGCACATAGCGTGACTGACTGAAGAGGCGGTCACGATCCAACGATGCCGCCTCGACGATTGGCGCGGCGGCATCATAGAAGGCCAGCTGCTCGACACCCAAACGCCTAGCCAAAGCGGCAGCCAAAGCCGCCGAGCAAAGCGGGCCGGCGGCAATGATCGCCGGCTCGGGGCTGGCCAACAGGCTGTCGAAGTCCGTGAACTCTCGGCGAATAACATTGACCCGGGGATGACCGCTCAGCTCTGCCGTCACTGCGGCGCTGAACAGTTGGCGATCGACCGCCAGCGCCTTACCCGCCGCCACCTGCGTTGCCAAGGCCTTTTCCAGCACGAATGATCCTAGGGCAGCCAGCTCGTATTTCAAACAGCCCGCTGCCGAGTTGGCAACGAGGCTCTTCAGGGAATTGGAGCAGACCAGTTCGGCCAACCCGTCCGAGACATGCACAGCGGTCTGTTGATGTGGCCGCATCTCGTACAGGTCCACCTGATGGCCGCGCTCAGCCAGCTGCCACGCAGCTTCAGAACCCGCTAGGCCGGCACCGATTATCCTAATTCGTCGGGACATATCCACCTTTCCAAGACTCCATATGCCTGATGGCCGCATAGCGCCCGTCCGGCAGACGCTCCACATGGCCGCTAAGCTCCAGAACTGAAAGATAGCGTATCACCTCGATGATACTTTTACCATATCCACCGACCAACTCGTCTGGGCGACTGGGCATCGAGGCCAGTCTTGCCAACAGCTCTGTCTGCTCGCCGGACGGCGGAGGCCAACCGTTGCCTTCCTGGCAGACATTGCCCGACTCCGCGGCAGCAGCAGTGCCGCTGCCCATCGCTGCTGCTTCTAGACGACCGTCGCATCTACCGCCGCCCGCATCATCCGCAAGCGACAAGGCCAACTGATGCGGGAATATGACGCTTAGGGCGTGGTCGAAGCTCTCGTCATCGATGATCGGCCAAGCCCCTTGGGCAATCAGGCGATTCGCACCGCTGGACTGCTGGGAATAGATCGAGCCTGGCACCACCAGCAGCTCTTTGCCCAGCGCCAAGGTGGCATCGGCTGTGGAGAAGGTGCCGCTGGGCAGGCCGGCCTCGATGATCAGCGTTGCCTGGCCGAGGGCGGCAATCAGGCGGTTACGCTTCCGGAACGCCCAGCGCATCGGTGCCGAGCCCCAAGGCAGCTCGGAGAGCAGCAGGCCGCCCTTGCTCAACACCTGCTCGAAGAGCGGTGCAGCTTTGGCCGGATAGGCCACGTCAGCACCTGAACCCAAGACGACGATGGTTTGCGCATCCATCTCCAGTGCGCCTTTATGTGCGGCCTGATCACAACCAACCGCGCCGCCGGAAACCACCACAACGCCCCGTAACGCTGCTCGTCGGGCAAACCGCCGAGAGCAGTTCAAGCCATAAGGCGTGGCCTTGCGGGCACCGACGATGGCCAACATCGGTTGCTCCAAAAGCTGAGAATTGCCGATCAGGCAAAGGCGGGGCGGAACAGCCTCCAGCTCCTTTAAGCAGTCCGGGTAGCAGCCATCGGTACTGCTTAGCTCAAGTCGGTGATAGCCCAAGTAGGGTAAAGCATTGGTTGTCATCTCTGCTCCCTCGGTCGGTAGCCAATGGCTTCTGTCAAATGGTCACGGTTGACTGCAAGGCTTAACTCCATGTCAGCAATCGTCCTAGCCACTGCCAAGGTGCTCATTATCGCCCGACCGCTGAGCCGGTAATGGTCGGCCATCGCCTCCAGAAAGCAAAGGTCTGCCGGCCGCAAACGGCAGTCGGCCAACAGTGCGGCACCGCTCCCCTGACGCAGCACGCTCTGCGCCGACTCCGGCAAAACACCAGAGCAGTCATCGCTGTCGGAACTGTTGGCGCCTAGACTTGCTTGCGGCCCGCTGCCAGCGCCAGCGACCGACAGAGAAGGGCACGGACAGACATCAGCGGCGTCCAAGCCAGACGGATTGAGCAAAGTGGGCTGGCCAAGCAAAGCGGGCGAGCGGAGCGGGCTGACCGGGCCAGGCAGCTTTGGCAGGACGGACGGCCTAGCCTGACCAGACGGATCTAGCAAGACGGGCAGACCGGACGATCCGAGTTGACCAAGCTGGCCGGACGGCTGGCGATGTCGCCGAAACTCCCGTGCCGCCAACACCCCTTGCCGCAGCTGCTCTGACGACATGCCTTGACCAGTGGCCAGTATCTCGGCCGCCGGGGCACGAGCAACATCGACGATCATGTGGATGCGGTCGAGCAAAGGGCCGCCGATCCGCCCCAGATAGCCGTTGATCTGGGCGGGAGTGCAACGGCAGGAGCGGCGGTCATCGCCGAAATAGCCACAGGGGCAAGGGTTGGCCGCCGCCAGCAGCAAAAAGCGGGCCGGGAAGATCACAGTCCCGGAGGCCCGGGCCAAGGCCACGAAGCCCTGTTCTATCGGCTGACGCAACAACTGCAGCACCGACAGGCCGAACTCCGGCAGCTCGTCTAAGAAGAGCACCCCGTTATGGGCAAGCGAGACCTCGCCGGGGCTGGTCGGGTTGCCACCGCCGACAAGGCCTGCCCGAGAGGCGCTATGGTGCGGTGCCCGGAAGGGGCGGCATCCGGCCAATATGCCCTCATAGGGCAGACCGGCCACCGAATGTATCAGGGCGCTGTCGATGCGCTCCGAGTCTTCCAAGGCCGGCAGGATGGTCGGCATCCGAGCGGCCATCATCGACTTCCCCGACCCCGGCGGCCCAATCATCAGCAAGGCATGGCCACCGGCGGCCGAAATCTGCAAGGCCCGCTTGGCGAAGTCGTTGCCGGCAATATCGGCAAAGTCCAGACCGTTGCCGTTGTCGTCCCAAGAAATCGCCTGGGGTTGGCCAAAGCCTTGCTGGTGCAGGTCAACCAAGTTCTCCAGACAGATATGCCCCAGCTCGTTTTGGATCGTCAAACCGCCCGGGCCAGGCCCTGTGCAAAGGCCAAGGCCGAGTCGGGCCGCCAGTTGCTCATAGGCCAACTGGCCGGAAACCGTCTTCACGGCCCCGCCCAGCGACAGCTCGCCAACACAGATCCGGCCCTCTACCAAAACTTCCGGGATCTGCCCGGTGGCCAAGAGGTAAGCCAAGGCGATGGGCAGGTCGAAGCCCGAGCCGACCTTGCGCAACGAGGATGGAGCCAAGTTGACCACCACATAGTCGTTGCGGATGGCGAAGCCCGATGCCCGAATAGCCTGACGCACGCGGCGGGTGGCCTCCTTCACCGCCAAATCCGCCAGTCCGATGATATGGAAGCCGGGCAAACCGCTGCCAACACTGATCTCCACCGTCACTGGCAGCGCCTCGACACCGCAAATGGTTGCAGTTTGGACGAAGCCTACCCGTTCCTCGCGGCGGGCCATCTTAGTCCTCGCAACCAAAAGCATCACGGTGGTGCTTCAAAAACGCCTGGTGTTCGCCAGTGATTAAAACGGCGATAACATCAAAACGCACTCTGGTCGACGAGCCTTGCAAAGAGCAGAGATAGTTAGCGGCAATAGCCTCATAGCGTTGCCGCTTTTTTCTAGTTACTGACTCTTCGGGAAAACCGGAGTCCATATTCCGGCGCGTCTTGACCTCCACGAAAACCAAGTCACCATCTTCAGATGCGATAATGTCTGCTTCGCCGATATCGCAGCGCCAATTGCGCTCCAAGATCTTCAAGCCCTCACGCTGCAAATAGCTACAAGCGAATTCCTCGCCACGTCTGCCCAACAGTTTGTTCTCATCACCCATACGGGTACCTCCCTAGGTTAGGGAAGCCTCAACCGGCCATGATCTACCTATACCGACCAGAGCTTCCTAGGTCATCAATTCCACTATGGCTGATGGATTTGAGAAAAAGTTCGCTAAACCCTTAAGCAGATTCAAGCAGGATCATAAGAATTGTTAAGCAGGTTTTCTCAAGAATTACTCACGAATTATAAAAAGCCATGTGAAAAGGCCAAAAAGCATCAAACCGGCAGAATATTCCCCAAAAAGCTCTGCCGGTGAATTGGGCTCGGGCCAAGGTCAGAGAGGGCACGGATGTGAGCGGCTGAGCCGTAGCCCTTGTTTTGAGCAAAGCCATAGCCAGGGTAGCGCTCTTCGGCAGCGACCATCCAAGCATCACGGCTGACTTTGGCAATGATCGAGGCAGCGGCGATCGGTGCCTCCAAGGCATCGCCATGAACAACTGGGAGCTCCTGCGGATGTACCCCCATCGGCCTACCGTCAATCAAGGCCAACTGGACCTCGGGGCTGGTCTTGTCCAGTACCTCCCGCATTGCCTGGAACAGGGCGCGAGCCATGCCCACCCGGTCGATCTCGGCGGCTGTTATCCAAGAAAGCTCGATGCTCAAGGCCAAAGCTTTGATCTCGACGGCGAGCTGCTCACGGCGGGGGGCAGAAAGCTTCTTGGAGTCGTTTAGACCCACAATGCGCGGGTTAGGCGGCAAAACGACCGCCGCCACTACCAAAGGACCGGCCAGTGGCCCTCGACCGACCTCGTCGATGCCAACGGCCAACTGTCCAGCCGGAAGTGTATCCAGACGCCTATAGAGTGCTGTCAGCCGCTGTTCCTCGGCACGGTCTCGAACTGCCCGCCGCGCCGCTTGCGCCAAAGCCCGCCGCACGCTCTGGCGAGGGTCGTCGCGATAACGCAAGTCGAGCTGCTCAAGCTCATCACCTGAAGCAGCTCGAATCTGAGCTATCAATTCTTGGGAGTTCATGCCTGATCGACATTTCCCGGTCTTGGTCGGCTCGGGGCCCACCGCAGCTGGCTAAAAGCCCTTCTCACGCAGACGGGCGGCCTTGCCGACCTTGTTACGCAGGAAATAAAGCTTAGCACGGCGGACGGCACCATGACGCATCACATCGACTTTATCGATTTTCGGCGAATGCACCGGAAAGGTGCGCTCCACGCCGATGCCGCTGGAGAGCTTGCGCACCGTGAAAGTCTCCCGGTTAGCAGCGCCATGCCGACGGATAATGTCGCCCTCGAACACTTGGATACGCTCCTTATTGCCCTCGATGATGCGGTAATGCACTTTGACCCGATCGCCAACGGTAAAAAACGGGAGCTCCGGGTTGATCTGCTGTTGTTCGATCCTCTGAATTATGTTCATTTCTTCGACTACCTCTTTATCTGACATCAGGGAAGTATCGATCAACCATGTTCTGCCGCTTTGCAGACTGAACCGGCACCTCCCTAGTGACCTAATAGTTCAAAACATCTATGGACACCAAGCTTAACAGCGCGACTTGCTAGTATAGCCCAGAAGACAGTGGTAGCGCAAGCATTAATCGACATCTCCCCGGAAGCTCCCCGGAAACTTGACAGGAGCAGCCGTTGCGCGTTACTCTTCTTCAAACAGGTTTATTCAGACGGGCTGCTGCCAAGGCAGCCTGTCCCGGTAAAAAGATGCTGGGGGGCTAACAGCATGCTTATGGTTTTCGGGTTACGGCAATGACGCTTGGCGACCATCTTCAACCGCTGCGGGGACTTGACAGCAGTCAAGCCCCGGGGGATGTGGACGGCGGCCTACCATTGGTTGAAGGCAACACCTCGCCACTGGAAATCGAACAGGTAGTAGGCTATTTCGCGGGCGGATCCATGCCTTTGGAGATGCACCGTACGACTGCGGTCGAGCGCGTCTTTCTGCTCGACGCAGACAAGCGACTGCTGGCACTACGTGGTGCCAACTTCAACGGCTTTTTGCTAGACAGCCGAGACATCTTCTTAGACATGTTAGCCGATGCAGGAGTCGGCTCACTCTCCGGCGACCAGCAGGAGGCCATGCGATCGGCCAACGACGCCTACTCCGGCCTAAGCCCCTTCTTCAACCTGAAAAGCGCTTTGAACCAGCTTTTCGGCAAGGAGCTCTTCCTGCCCGTACATCAGGGACGGGAGGCCGAGAACGTCATTGCCCAGTGCCTGATCTCTCCGGAAAGCGTTGTTCTCAGCAACTGCCGCTTGGTCGTCACCAAAGCCGCAAGCTTGATCAATCCAGCATCAGTGCTGGAGCTGGTGCCGCAAAGCTCCTTTGACACGACCTTTGAAGCACCCTTCAAAGGTGATATTGACCTTGGCCTGTTGGCCCAAACCACTGAGAGTGTTGGCGTAGAACGAATAGCCTTCGTACGCATCGAGTGCGGTGCCAACCTGCTTGGCGGGCAGCCAGTGTCGCTGGCCAATTTGCATGCCGTCTCCGAGTTTTGCAGCAAACACGGATTGTTGTTGGTGCTCGATGCCTCGATCTTGGCCGATAACCTCTATTTCATCAAAACCCGCGAGGCAGCAGCGCGTGATAAGTCGATACGCCAGATAGCCTTGGAGATGGCCGACCTGGCAGATATCGTCTATTTCGGCGCCAGTAAATACGGTTCACTGCGCGGCGGCGGCATTCTCACCAACAATCAGGAGCTTTATCATAGGATGCGGCAGTTTGTGCAGCTTTATGAGGGCTATCTGGCCATTGGCGGCATGAGTGTGCGCGAACTTCAGACCATAGCCCTCGGGGTTGCGGAAACTTGTGACTTCCATGTTGTTTCTCAGACCCCGGTTTTTGTGGCCGAACTGTTCCGGATGCTCAGCAAGCGCGGTGTTCCCTGCGCAAGCCCACCCGGCGGACTGGGGGTCTATATCGATGCCCGCCGTTTCCTCGACCACCTGCCGCAGGAGCAATACCCCGGAGGCAGCCTAGCTGCCGCCATCTACTTGGCGGGCGG
>JGI20171J29575_12612826_pt1 | contig 67998 bp, 55 predicted proteins | sample TergutNc150P4_FD_29575 | JGI IMG/M metagenome (IMG submission 29575)
CCCGCCGTTTCCTCGACCACCTGCCGCAGGAGCAATACCCCGGAGGCAGCCTAGCTGCCGCCATCTACTTGGCGGGCGGCATTCGCGCCTTCGACCGGGGCACGATGTCCGAGGAGCGCAATCCTGACGGCAGCGAACACCTCGCCAATATGGAGATGACGTGTCTCGCACTGCCAAAGCGGGTTTTCAGCCTGTCTCAGCTGGCTTATGTTGCCGACCGCATTGCTTGGCTTTACGAGTGCCGCCGAATGATCGGCGGCTTACGCTTCACCGAAGAGCCGGGGCGGCTGCGCTGCTTTTTCGGGCGCCTAGAATCCATCGGCGACTGGCCGGAGCAGTTGCTGGCAGCCTTCAAGAAGGAGATGCCTAGTGGCATATAAGCATGATGCCTGAGATACTGCTCGTCGAAGACGACCAGTCAATCGCCAAAAACCTCACCTTACTGTTAAGGTCGGAAAGCTTCAATATCACCCCTGCCGTGACACAGGCCGAGGCTTTAGCACTGCTGGATGAGATGCACTTCGATTTGGCCCTAGTGGATATATCGCTGCCAGACGGCAACGGCTTTGCGCTCTGCACGGCAGTCAAAGAAGGGCAGGGCATACCGGTGATCTTTCTGACCGCTGCTGATGACGAACTGAGCGTGGTCACTGGCCTGAACCTCGGTGCCGCCGACTATGTCATCAAGCCATTTCGCCCCCGGGAGCTGATTGCCCGAATCAGAGCTGCGCTGCGCAAGACCGGCCAAGCCTCGGCAGTTTTCGAGGCCGGCGCGGTAAGCGTAGACACCACTCGCAGCCTAGTGACGAAACATGGCTACGAAGTCTGCCTCTCGGCCTTAGAATACCGCTTGCTGCTGGTATTTGTGAACAACCCCAACCGGATCATCCAGCGCGACCGGCTGATGGACGAGCTATGGTATGCTGCTGGGGAATTCGTCAACGACAATACCTTGACGGTCTACATCAAGCGCCTACGAGAAAAAATCGAAGACGACCCGCAAAACCCACAGATCATCCTGACAGTGAGGGGTATGGGCTACCGTTTAGGAGGGCAGCGTGTTCCGCAACAAGGAGCTTAGGCGCCTCAGCCTGCTCTTCCTAATACTGGCCGTGGCGGCAACAATCACAGGCTTTGCATTGAACATTGCCGCTGGCGTTGTTGCCATATGCTCTGCTGCCGCCTTCGGGACGGCCTTTCTTATCTTCACTAGGTCCCGCTACCGTGAGCTGGCCGAGATCGCCGACCAAGTGGATGCAGTAATGCACCACGAAGAATATCTACATTTGGAAGGCTTTGAGGAGGGCGAGCTAGCCATCCTGAAAAGCGAGATCAACAAGATGGCCATTTGTATCCGTGAACAAAACGCCAGTCTTAAAGAAGACAAGCGCTACTTGGCAGACTCTTTGGCCGATATCGCCCACCAGCTGCGCACCCCTCTGACTTCTGCCAACTTGATCGTCTCGCTGCTTAGGCAAGACGGCGGCACTGACAGCTCAAAAGAACTCGTCCATGAACTGGAAGAGCTGCTGCTGCAGATGGACTGGCTGATCACTACGCTGCTGAAGATCTCCCGTTTAGATGCCGGAGTTGTGGACTTTCAGATTAAGCCGGTGCCTGTACGCAAGCTGATAGCAGCCTCCCTACGGGCACTGGCAATCCAAATTGAGCTTATGGACATTGAAATACAGGTGAATGTACCTGATGACTGTGTGATTCCGGGTGATTTTCATTGGCTGGTCGAAGCAGTGCGAAACATCCTCAAAAACTGTGTGGAGAGCAGCGGCCATGGCGGTCGTATCGAGATCAGCTGCAAGGACAACCCGCTTTTCTTGAGGCTCATCATCCACGACTCCGGCCCGGGTTTTGACCTCGACGAACTGCCTTATATCTTCGTCCGCTTCTTCAGTGGCAATAAAATGGCGGCAGAGGCGGCCGAGCGCGACAACAGTTGCCCATCGACCAAAGACAACCCGAATGAGAGCAGCGGCAGCGGCCTAGAGGCTCAAGACGCAAACGAACGAACCTGCGGCTGGGGCATCGGACTAGCCTTGAGCAAGATGATCGTAAACAGGCTAAACGGCAGCCTGACTGCTGCAAATCACCCGATTAAGGGCGCAGTGTTCTCCATACGCTTCGAAAAATGAGAGATGTGTCACCTGAAAATCATGATCTTGTCAGGTCTAGACGATATAGTATTTATTGTGAATCGAGCAGTTGGGAACCCCGCCGCAGAGGATCGTACCACTCACCGGGCAAACGCCCTGCCCGGATGCCCAAGACTCAAGGAGAGGGTCACACTGTCCGGCAGCCAGACAACGCCCCTGGCTGCCGGACAAATTATCAGGGAAGCATCGCAGAGAAACGGTTAAAGCATGGAACTCCTAAAGCTGCTAGATGTCTGCAAGTACTACGGCAAGGGCGAAAACAGGGTAACCGCCCTCAACCATGTGTCGTTTGCGGTTGAGAAAGGAGAGTTCGTGGTGATTGTCGGTGCCAGTGGCTCCGGTAAATCCACCTTGCTGCATACGATCGGCGGTGTGGACGCCCCTAGCTCTGGCAAGGTCTGCCTCTATGACCAAGACGTCTACGCCCAAAGTGCCGAAAAACTGGCCGTTTTCCGTCGCCGCCAAGTCGGCTTGATCTATCAATTCTACAACCTCATCCCAACCCTGAACGTAGTGGAGAACATCACTTTGCCGGTTTTGCTAGACAAGCGTCAAGCCGATCCGCTGCGCGTCGAAGAGCTACTGCAGTTGCTGGATCTTTCAGAGCGCCGCGACTGCCTGCCCAACCAACTCTCCGGTGGCCAGCAGCAGCGGGTATCCATCGGTCGGGCGCTGATGTCGGCACCGGCAGTGGTGCTAGCCGACGAGCCCACCGGTAACCTGGACAGTCAGAACAGCCAAGAAGTACTCGAACTGTTGAAGCTGAGCCAGCGCGAATATGGTCAGACTTTGATTATCGTTACCCATGACGAGCGTATTGCCCTGCAAGCTGATCGAGTGATCAGCATTTCCGACGGCCGTATCTCCCGGGACGAGTGGGTATACTGATGCATATCCTGCATCAAGCCAGCCTACAAAGCTTGAGGGAGATGCGCTCGCGAACACTGGCGACTATTGTCGGCATCGTCTTGTCCGTAGCCCTGATCACCGCGGTCCTTACCTCTGTGTCCTCATTTCAGAACTACCTGGTACAATCACAAATCGAGGCCGCTGGCAACTGGCAAGTCAGGCTGACGGGAGTGAGTTTTGCTGTTTTGGACGATTTACGATCCGATGATCGGGTTGCTGCCACAGCAGAAGTGCAGCATGTCGGCTATGGCCTGTTAAACCAAGGGCAAACAGACCAAGCCAGCCTTTTTGTGGTCGGCCTGAACGATGAGGCCTTCGGTAGCCTGCCAGTACGGATCGTCGCCGGTAGGCTGCCTGAGAACAACCACGAGATAGTGATTCCCGGGCTTCTGAGCGTAGGTAACGAAAACAGCAAGAGCAGCGCCCTTAAGATCGGCGCTGAGGTCAATCTGGTCTTGGGCGAATACCCGAATGATGCACAGCTGCCCGCCCAAGGCCAAGCCTCGAATAGCGGTACCATAGTCACTGCCTCCAAAGCATCAGCTTTCTCAACGCCAATACACCAAGAAAGCTACACTGTGGTCGGCATCTGCAACAGCATAGATCTTGGCGGTTCTCCATACTCAGACTTCACCCTGATCACCAAAACAAACATCACTGCCACAGCCGGTGTCAATGGTGCCGATAGCACTGATAGTCCTGCCGTTTTTGATGCCTACGTTCGGCTGAAGTCGCCATCTCAAGCCGCTGCCTTTGCCCAAGGCCTCGATGCCGCCTACACGCCTGAACTGAACTCCGTCTTGTTGGAGCTAATGGGGCTGTCAGACAACAACAGCAGCTCGTATGTCCTGATCTACTTGCTGGAGGCGGTTCTTATCGCCTTGATCATGGCTTGTTCGATATTGCTGATCTACAACGCCTTCGCCATTTCCTTCAGCGAGCGCTCCCGCCAGTTCGGCATACTTGCCTCAGTGGGCGCCACCAAAAGACAGTTGATGGCCACCGCCGTTTTTGAAGGCCTTTGCCTCGGTGCAGTTGGCATACCCATCGGCCTGATGGTGGGAGCCGTTGGCATTGGGGCGACCTTGAGCTTCGTCGGCATTATGTTCAAACAGATGACCGGCATCGACGCTACCTTGTCACCGCATCTCTCAGCGCCAGCCATCCTAGTGGCCATCGCGGCCAGCATCATCACCGTATTGGCCTCAGCCTACATACCGGCACGCAAGGCCTTCCAAACCTCGATAATCGATGCCATTCGCCAATCTGACGACATCAAAATCAGCGCCAGGTCGGTCAGAAGCCCCAAATTGGTTCAAAAGATCTTCGGTTTGGATGGTACGCTGGCACTGAAGGGCTTCAAACGCAACAAAAGGCGCTACCGCAGCACAGTCCTTTCGCTGTCTATCAGTGTGGTGCTATTCGTTTCCGCCGCCGCCTACGGCATGCACCTCAATAGCGCCGCCAATGCGCCGAGTAGCTATGGTTTCGACCTGGCGCTAATGCCACAGCAAGCCAGAGACAGCAGCGGCAATGTTCGAATGTTGCAGCTTTTTGCCAATTTGAAGCAAACAGACCAAGTCTATCAGGGTACCTACATCAGTGCCATCAGCTGCACTGCAAGTATCCCCAGCGACTATCTGAGCCAAGGCTATCCTCGCCTTCAGGGCCTGGTCAACGGCTCGGAGGCCGGGTCATCTGTCCCCGTCACACTGCTATTCCTTGATGATACGAGCTACCAAGGCTATCTCACGTGCCTTGGCCTACCTGTTGATGAATACCGCCCAGAACAAGGAATGCTGCTGGCCTGGGTCGCAGGCGGGGTGGCCAGCAGCAACGACAAGCCTAGCAATGGCGACAGTATCCGCAACGACAAACAGGACGCCTTGCAGATTAACCTGAGCATAGACAGCGCCAACGGGACAACAGTGCATCGCGCTCTGGCCTGTACCGTTGTTGACCAGCCTCCTGAGCTTGGCCTCGTAGCGCAGTTCGGGGGGCTCATGGCATTCGCCCCTTATTCCTCAATGGCCTTCTTCGGTAAAACCGTCCAGAACAGCGCAAGTGTCTATATGGCCTTCTTGTCCCACGACCCAACGAAGTCAGAGGCGGCAATGCGCTTGATAATCAAGGAAGCCGGGCTGTCTTCGAGCTATGTGTTGAGGTCATCGGCCGATACGGGCATGCAGATCCGAAACGCCACCCTGATACTCAATGTCTTCAGCCATGGCTTTGTGATCATGATCGGCCTGATCAGCACGGCCAACGTTTTCAACACCCTGTCTACCAGCGTAAAACTGCGGAGACGAGAGTTTGCCATGCTCCGCTCGATGGGTATGGACAACCGAATGTTCAACAGGATGGTCAGCCTCGAATGCCTGGTCTACGGTTTGAAGGCACTGGCTTGGGGTTTGCCGGCTTCGGTGCTCGCCAGCTTCCTGATCCACCGTGCCATGGGCAACGCCACCAGTACGCTTTTCATGCTGCCGTGGGTAGGCATAGCTATCAGCGTCTTTAGCGTGTTCACGGTGGTCTTCGCCACTATGCTCTATGCCACCAGTAAGCTAAAGCAGACGAATGTCATCGAGGTGCTGCGCAACGACACGGCTTAAGGGGTTTCTCCTCGAACTCCTCTTGCGCCTACACAATGGCAGGCACAGAAGTGGCGGGGGGCGACCTCCAACAACTCGGGTTCAACCTCATCGCAAAGCGGTACCTTGGCAAAACAGCGGCTAGAAAAACGACACCCCGGCGGCGGATCGATGGGCGAAGGCACATCGCCCTCCAAAATGATGCGCTGGCGCTTCTTGGTGCGCTCAACTGTCGGGATAGCCGAGAGCAAAGCTTGGGTGTAAGGTGAGAGCGGCCGGTCGTACAGTTCGTGCTTGGGCGCCACCTCAAAAAGCTTGCCCAAATACATCACCCCAACTTGATCGGAGACATGCTTGACCACATTCAGGCCATGGGCGATGAACAGATAGGTTAGGCCGAACTGCTCTTTCAGGTCATCCAAAAGATTTAAGACCTGCGCCTGAATAGAAACATCGAGAGCCGACACCGGTTCATCGCAAACGATGAAACGTGGCCGCAGGGCAAGCGCCCGGGCAATGCCAATACGTTGCCGCTGGCCACCGGAGAACTCATGCGGATAACGGTTGCGCATGTAGTTGGCTAGACCGACGTGCTCCAAAAGCTCGTTGACTCGCGCCTCCACCTGCTTTTTGGGCAACATCTTATTGGTCAACATCGGCTCGGCAATAATATCACCGACTCGCATCCGCGGATTCAGTGAAGCATAGGGGTCTTGGAATATCAGCTGGATGTCACGACAGTAGGTTTTGCGCTCCGCCGGCTTCAAGGCCAACAGGTTATGGCCGTCGAAGAATATCTCACCGGCAGTCGGCCTAACCAAGTTCACCAGCATCTTGCCCACTGTGGTCTTGCCACAACCGGACTCCCCCACCAGTCCGAAAGTCTCACCAGGACGGATCGAGAAACTAACATTGCTGACAGCGTGCACCAAGGAACGCTTGGAGCCAAAGCGGCTGTTGTCGGCGACATAGGTCTTGCTTAGATGGCGGATATCCAAGAGCACATCGCTTCGCGGTAGCTTGGAGCCTAGGCTGTCTGGGACATCTGACGCCCCGCCATCAGCTTGGCTAGTGTCGCGGTCGCAAGCCCCAGCACTGGTGGAGAGCTGCGCTGTTTGGCCTTTGTCACTGCCCTTGGAACGTGGCTTCATGAAACATCATCCCCTAGTGCCTTCTCATAGAGATGGCAGCGCACCATATGCGTCCTCTGGTGGTTGATCAGCCTTGGAACATCCTTACGACAAACATCCATGCAACTGTCGCAGCGGTCTGAGAAATGGCAGCCGGGCGGCATGTGCAAAGGATTGGGTACCGAACCCTTGATCATATAGAGACGACCGCTGTCGTCATCGTCAATGCTCGGCACAGATTTCAGCAAACCCAAGGTATAGGGGTGCAAGGGCTTCTCGAAGAGCTCTCGGGCAGAAGCAGCCTCGACCACCTGCCCGCAATACATCACCACCACCTTGTCGGCGACCTCCGAGACTACACCTAGGTCATGGGTGACCAAAAGCACAGCCATCTGGGTCTCAGAGCGCAACCGGTTGATGAGGTCAAGGATCTGCGCTTGGATAGTAACGTCCAGCGCTGTGGTCGGCTCATCAGCAATCAACAGCTTCGGCGAGCAGGCCAGCGCCATGGCGATCATCACCCGCTGGCGCATACCGCCGGACATCTGATGCGGATAATCACGAGCACGCTGCTCGGGCGACGGAATGCCCACCCAGCGCAGCATCTCCACAGCATGCGCCCAAGCTTCTCCCTTGCTGATCGGCTGATGGGCAGAGATAGCCTCGACGATCTGCCTACCAACCCGGTAGACCGGGTTCAGGGAGGTCATCGGCTCTTGGAAGATCATCGCCATCTCTGAGCCACGCAAAGCGCAATACTCTGACTCCTTGATGGTTGGCAGGGGCTTTACCCTGTTCTTTTTGAGCCTTTTTGGCTCTGCTTCAGGTGTTGCCGGAACAGGCGGACTTTCCGGCCTCCCATTCGTAGGCCGGAAAGTCCCAGTAGTCTTGCCATTGCCCTCAGCCAAATCATGGCCGTTCCCAGCATCATAGCCAGCCAAAGTCTGGCCATTGAAGCGGATCCTGCCGCCTGTCACCATGCCGGTTTCAGAAAGCAGCCCCATGATCGAAAGCACAGTGACCGACTTGCCGGAACCAGACTCGCCGACGATAGCCAAGGTCTGGCCGGTGTCCACTTCGAAACTGACATCCTCGACTGCCGCAACGGTGCCATCCTTGACCGCGAACTCGCAACGCAGGTTACGCACCGAGAGCAGCGGCTCAGCCGCGGCAGCCTCAGTGGCCGCGGCAGCCTCAGTGGCCGCGGCAGCCTCAGTGGCCGCGGCAGCCTCAGCAGTCTCGTTTTGGGTCGCTTTGTCGGGTGCCACGTTGCTCGCAAGCTTCCTGTTCGTCTTGGTCATCTCAGCCACCCTGATCACCTCTTCCGGGTTTTCGGATCAAGGCCGTCACGGATGCCATTGCCCAACAGATTGAAGGCCAGCACCGTGGACATGATGGCCAGTCCCGGGAAGAGCATCAGCCAAGGAGCGCGGAGAATCTCATCGCGGCCACGGCCGAGCATATCCCCCCATTCGGCCAAAGGCGGCTGCACGCCCAGCCCCAAAAAGCCCAAGGCCGCTGTGTCCAGCACCGCCGTGGAAATGCCCAAGGTGGCACGAACGATAATCGAGGGCAAAACATTGGGCAGGATGTGGCGGAAGATAATCTTGGAATCCGAGTCGCCGATCACCCGGGCGGCAGCTACGTAGTCGCTTTCTTTGATAGACAGTATCTCGCTGCGAACAATACGCGCATATTCCGGAATGGAAACCAAGCCAATGGCAATCACGGCCTTCTCCACGCCCTTACCCAGCGCCGCCATCAAAGCAATGGCCAACAGGATGGATGGGATGGCCAGCATCATGTCCATGACCCGCATCACCACCGCATCCGTTCTGCGGCCACGATAGCCGGACACCGCCCCCAGCAGCACACCAATGGAAAGCGAGATGGCCACGGCCGAAAAACCGACTGTCAGCGATATCTGCGTACCTACCAGTATGCGGCAGAAAATATCACGGCCTTGCAAGTCGGTGCCGCACCAATGTGCTGCAGATGGGCCGAGCAGGGTGTTTTTCAAGTCTTGGGCAAAAGGATCATAGGGCAGCACCTGGGGAAAGACCTTGGTCACCAAAGCCACCAGCCCAAGAATGAGGATGAAGAGCAAGCTGATAAAGGCGGCTTTATTGGAGAAGATACCGCTCCAAACATCTTTCCAGAAGCTCTGACGCCCCTCCAGCATAGCCTCTTCGTCAATCAGAGAGACACTGCCCCTAGCGTCCAAGGTCAAGTCTGGGTAGGCCACAGAGGCCATTTTACGGGAGTTCCGCCTTGCCATCTTCCTCACCCCTCGTCCAAGCTGCCGTACTTGATACGGGGGTCAAGGAAGGCATAGATGATGTCCACTATCAGGTTGATGGCCACGAAGATCACGGCAATCAGCAGTACCACGCCTTGGATCACCGGAAAATCGCTTTTCAACACACACTCCACCGTGTATTTGCCAATACCAGGCCAGGCAAAGACCGTCTCGGTGAGTATCGCCCCGCCCAGAAGGCTGCCCAGCTGTAGGCCGATCACTGTGGTGACCGGCAACATCGCGGTGCGCAAGGCATGCTTGCCGTTGACCACCCGTCTGCTCAGGCCCTTAGCGCGGGCCGTGCGCACAAAGTCTTCGTTTAAGGAGTTAACCATACTGGAGCGCGTCATGCGAGTGATGATGGCCATAGAGTACAGCGCCAAAGCAACGGTTGGCAATATCAGGTGCAGCAAAACATCGCCCAGCGCCCGCCAGTTGCCCTGCACTATGGTGTCCAAGATGAACAGGCCGGTGCCGCCAGAAGGCTGGAGCATCGGTGCTGCCCGACCGCCAGACGGCAGCCAATGGAGAATACCAGCAAACAACAATATCAGTAAGATGCCGCTCCAAAATATCGGCATCGACACCCCGATTAAGGCAAAGAGCATACTAGCGTGGTCAACCAGCTTGTTCTTACGCACCGCCGCCACCCTGCCCAACGTAACCCCGAGCACGGAGGCTACCAAGATCGCGCAGATTGCCAGCTCGATGGTCGCTGGGAAACGAGCACCGATCTCCCGGACAACCGGTGCCTTGCTGTAATAGGATTTGCCAAGGTCGCCATGTAGGGCGCCGCCGATAAAATTAACATATTGCAGCCAGATCGGGTCGCTCAAGCCGTTGTCTTGGCGCCAAGTGGCCATTTGCTCCATCGTGGCATGCTCGCCCAAGACCACTGGTGCCGGATCAGGCGAAAGCACCCTAGTGATCAGGAATATGATAATCGTCACTCCAAGGAGCACCGGAATCATCATCAAGAGGCGTTTAAGGATATATTTCAGCACTTAGCTCACGTTCTAGACGGCCAAATCGGCCAAATCGGGGCGGTCGGGACGAGCTCGGTCGGAGCAGTCAGGAGAGGAAGCCGACAACATCTGTCGTCGGCTTCCCTGTTGGCACTAATCTAACTCAAGCATCTTTGGTAACTCCATGTAAAAATACACTACCTGTTGGATGGTAGTAAAAATCATGGACTTTCGGGTTGACACCACAGAGGTTTTTGGAGTGGGAGATGCAGAGCAGGGGGGTTTGGTCGGCCACCATCTGCTCGCACTTCAGGTAGACAGCTTCTCGCGCTGATCCCTCCGGAGTCGTCACGCCCTCCTTCACCAGCGCCTTGTAATCGGCATTGTTCCAACGGGTGACATTCATCGACCAGTTACTGTCGGCAAAGAGGTTCATGAAGTTGTCAGGGTCGCCATTGTCACCGGTCCAACCGTAAAAGCAGATATCAAAGCTGTCCTTTTGGATCCGGTCTTTGTAGGTAGTCCAGTCGTAGGGAGTGATCTGCAGGTCGACACCTACCTGGGACAGATAGCCTTGGATGGTTTCGGCCAAGTTTTGGCCGCCCTTGGTGTTGTAGGGGCGCGGGTTGGAATAGGTGATGCAGCTCAGCTTGGTCACCTGTTTATCGGCCAGTGTTGCCTTGGCTGCGTTAGGGTCGTAGCTGACCGGCTTGACATCCTTGTCATAGGATGCCATCCAGAGCGGCATCACCGAGTTGGCCGGGGTGGCGTAGTCGCCGTACAGCGTGCTCACCAGTTCCTCGACGTTGATGGCCTGAGCCAAGGCGCGCCGGACATCCCGGTCAGTGCAGGTGCCGCCGTTGGTGTTGAAGCCCATGTAGTTGATAGTCATGCCGTCCTCGGCAAACAGTGTCATTCCCTTGTCCACGATCTGCTGGGCACCTGACACATCAACACCGTCGATCATGTCTACCTCGCCATTGGCTAAAGCGGTGACCCGGGCGGTGTTATCCGGAATAACCTGGAAAATCACATTCTTGGTTTTTGCGGCATTGGCTGCATCCCAGTAGCCATCAAAAGCCTCGAGCTTGACATTGGAGCCCTTTATCCAAGAAACGAACTTGTAGGGGCCAGTGCCACAGGGGTCTTCGCCAATGTTGCCACTGTTGGCCGCCAGAGCAGCAGGTGAGACGATTGGCGCGGCCAAGGTCATGGCCATGTTCTTCAAAAACGGTGTTGATGGGGCGCGCAGTGTCAGCTTGACGGTGTAAGGGTCAACAACCTCGATCGCCTTCAGGCCGGTACCGGTGGCCTCCTCGCCGAAGACAAAAGTGGCATAGGGCATGTCGGATGTCAAATTGGGAGCCAGCTGACGCTCCCATGACGCCTTGACTGCATCGGCGGTGAAGTCCGTGCCGTCATGGAACTTGACGCCTTGGCGCAACTTGATGATATAGGTCAGGCCGTCGGCCGAGATCTCCGGCATCTCGAGCGCCAAACAGGGAGAGACTGCGGTGTCTTTGGCACCATATTGATAAAGTCCTTCGTAGATATTGCAGGCCACCTTGGCCGACTCACCATCGTCGAAGAATGCCGGGTCGAGGGAGCGAGGATCCGCTCCTTGAGCATAGGTGATGGTGTCAGCCAAACCGGCACCGCCACCAGTATCGCTGCCGGTATCAGTGGTGGTATTGTCGCTGCTGCAACCAACCATGTAGACGGCTCCGGCACCGACCGAGGCCGCGCCCAAGTACTTCATGAACTGTCGTCTGCTAAATGAGTTCTCGATTTCCTTCATGTTTCCTCCTTTTGCCAGGCTCCGCGCCAACGGCCGCTCCGTCACCGGAAATCCTGAACTGGTCTGAATTAAAGGCACCAAACATTATAGGCCAAATCCGGTAGGACATAACAAGTACTTAGCGGAATATTCACAAATTAACCACAGATGGCAGATATGAGGCTGCCGATTCGCCCAAAATATCCAGTTTTGTGGTTGATTTATGTAATTCATTGTTACCCAACACCCTCTTTTAAGGCGCGTCCCAGTCTTTTTGAAGGCGGATAGGTCCATGGAACAACCTGGATTGAGATTCCGCCACACTGCCGACCGCACGGCTTCAAGCGCTGGAAGGCACTCCATGTGCGCCCCGAACATGGAGTGCCCCTTATGGAGATGCCGATCAATCATGCCACGCCATCTTGCAAATTGGCATAGCCGCATTAATCAGCATCTCCCTTGCAATCAGCATCTTTCTTGCAAAATCGGCTGATTGGCCAAGCTGTCGTCACCCGGGCTGGCAGCCCGGCAGATCAGAATACCGGCACCACTGCGCCGCTGTACTTGCTCTCGATGAACTGGCGTGTCTTGTCGGAGGCCAGGGCCTTGACCAGAGCTTGGATGCCCGGGTCGTTCTCATGGCCTTTGGGTACCGCAACGATATTGGCATAGGTCTGGGCGGCATCGGACTGCGCGTCCTCGGTAGCCAAGGCATCTTTGATGTCCAAGCTGGCGGCTATGGCATTGTTGCCGTTGATTACACCGAGGTCGACCTCTTCCAGTTGCCGAGGCACGGCCGCAGCTTCCACTTCCACGAATTTGAGGTTTTTAGGGTTGGTGGCGATGTCTTTGGGGGTGATGTCCCAACCTGCGTTCTCAGGCAGGGTGATCAGTCCCTGTGCCGCCAGAAGCTGCAGCGCCCGCGCCTCGTTGGTAGGGTCATTGGGAACGGCTACTACGCCCCCATCCGGTAAGGAGGCCAAGGCTGTTGTCTTGCCAGGGTAGATGCCCAAAGGCTCGAAGTGGATGGACCCGGCGCTAACCAAGTCGGTCTTCTGCTCTTTATTGAACTCGTCTAAGTAGGGCTGATGCTGGAAGTAGTTGGCCTGCGTATCACCGGCCGCCGTGTCCAAGTTGGGTTTGACGTAGTCGGTGTATTGGATGATCTGCAAGTCATAGCCAGCAGCAGCAAGATCCGGAATGATGTTTTCCAGTATCTCGGCATGCGGTGCTACCGAGGCGCCGACCTTCAGGGGAGTGAGTTGGGCGGGCGGTGTTGCCTCATTGCCAGTATTACCAGAAGTCGCATTGTCGCCCGTGCCCGCTGAGGCCGCATCATTGTTTGCGCCTGTACTGCTGCTGGGTGCCTGACAAGCGCCCAGCGTCATGGCCAGCAAGGCGACAGCCAACGCCGCTACCACAAAGGCCGCGAACCTGCTTTTCTGCCGAGATTTCCGAGATATTGCATTGCCTTTCATTTGTTACCTCCTTTTTTCTGTTAACTGCCTAGCTGGCAGTCACTGCCATTGGAATTATATACGCTTATCGATCTTCCGTGCCACTAGATCAGCAACACTTTGGATGACTTGTACCATGATGACCAAGATAATGATACAGACGATCATTACGTCGCCTTGATAGCGATTGTAGCCATAGCGAATCGCCACATCGCCCAAGCCGCCGTTTCCCAGCGCCCCAGCAATCGCCGAATAGCCGATTAGGGTAATTGCCGATATTGCCGCACCCCGGACCAGGGACGGCAGGCTCTCACGCAAATAAACCTTCCAAATCACCTGCATAGTCGAAGCACCAAAAGCCAACGCCGCCTCGACCCGACCGGGTGGCAACTCCTCAAAAGAAGTCTCCACCATCCTGGCAACAAAGGGTGTAGCCCCAATGATCAGTGGAAAAATAGCACCTTGGATACTCAAGGTACTGCCAACCACCGCCCGGGTCACCGGAATCAGAACAATCATCAGGATAATGTAGGGTATAGAGCGCCCCATGTTAACAATCCAGCCGATTACCACTGGCACCACCGGTATGGGATGCAACGAGCCAGGCCTGGTAATCTTGAGGATAACCGCTAGGGGGATGCCGAGAACATAGGCTCCAAGGGTCGAAAAAACCACCATCAACAGCGTGTCAATCGTACCTTTCAGCAAAAGTGGCCAGTGGGCGACAAATACTCTGTCGGCGGCATTTATCAAGTCAGTGAAAAATTCCATCATGGCCCACCTAAGCTGTGCTCCGGCGGCGAGTCTGGCGGTGCAGACCCTGACGATGACATCAACGTGGATGTGGCCGTTGATTGGCCGGATAGGGATGACGGCCATGGCAACGATGCCTCCGAGGCCGCACCCCCGCTTCTGGAAACGCCTTCCTTGGACAGCATCTTTGATCCTAAAGTACTCAACAGCTGTTTGGTGATCTGTTCTTTGGGTGCGGCAAAAACCGATGCAGTCGGCCCCCGCTCGACAATCTGAGCAGCATGGATCACCGCCACTTTGTTGCAGATCGCCTCGATCACCCGCATCTCGTGGGTGATCAGCAAAATAGTAACGCTCAGCTCCCGGTTGATATCGGAGAGCAACTCGAGTATCGAGTTGGTGGTCAAGGAATCCAAGGCACTGGTGGCCTCATCGCAAAGCAGATACTGCGGCCGGTTGACCAGTGCCCGAGCGATGGCCACACGTTGCTGCTGACCACCAGACAGCTGAGATGGATAGCTCTTCTCCTTGTCGGCCAAGCCCACCAGCTCCAACAGCTCGCGACCGCGTCTGAGCGCATCTGCCCGGGAGCCACGGTGGATCTCTAAAGGAAACATGACATTCTCCAACACATTGCGCTGGGCAAACAAAGAGAAGTCTTGAAAGATCATGCCAATCTTGGTACGCAGATTACGGAGTTTGTACCCCTTGAAATTGGTAACGTTGTCGTTGTCGATAATCACTGCTCCAGAGGTCGGCCGCTCCAACAGGTTAACGCAGCGGATTAGCGTCGACTTGCCAGCGCCGGAAACGCCGATAATACCATAGATATCGCCATCTTGGATTGTTAGGTCGATATCCCTCAAAGCCTCATGCGACCCATGTTTGCTGCGGAAGGTCTTGCTGAGGCCACGCAACTCTATCACTTGTAAGACACTCCTCCCCGCAACCAAACGCTATAGCTAAAAGCCGCTGCATCTGCTGCTGCGCCCCAGCAGCACGGCCAACACCCGAACTCAAGAGCGCTGGAAGCGTGAGTCCGGGACAAGGCACCACCGTGGTATAACGACAAAGGAGTATTCACAGCTCGTTATGCTATCGCAAAGAAATCAGATGGTCAAGCTCTATATTTCAAAAACATATATTTTTAGTCCTATATTCTTAGTTTCAATCAGTGGTCGTACTTGTGCCACCGCTGCTGCCCGCAGGCCTACTTGCCCCGGAGCCACCGGTCGTTGCCGTGCCAGTGGTGGCCGACGCACCAGTAGCAGTGGGGCTAGCCGCACCAGCAGATGCAGTCGTGTTGGTGGCAGTGGCCGAAGCAGCATCGTTCGTCGTATTGTCAGGCGGCGGCGGTGCTGGTGCCGGTTTTGTTCCCACCTCGATGATCTGATCCACCGGATCATAGCTGGAATTGAAGGTCGTGTCGCGCAGCAGCTTGCCTTGGCTGTCATAGACTTTGCGGGTCACAGAGATCTTCTTGCCGTTTTGCCCCTGTTGTTTGACGACCTCCTTGCCAACCTCCAAGCTAGGGTTATTCTCCGTCTTCGTTTGGAACTTGGCACCAGCTTGCCAAGCGCCGGTCTCGCTCTTCACGTCATAGCCGGGGTCCGTGCCCCAGAGGGTGGCGGTCACGGCATTGTCGGTATAAGACATCATCACTAAAATCCAGTTGTCGGTGTCGTTTTGCCATTTGAAGTCAAGCCACGGATAGTAGACGGTAGCATCACGGCCAGCCGGATACTGCCACTGGTAAAGGGCGTGGTTGGCGCGGGAGACTATCGGGTAGCCGGCATCGAAGACAGCGTTATAGATCGTGGTGGAAACCTGACAGATGCCGCCGCCGACCGCATCAACATAGGTGCCGCCGGAAACCACCTTGGAAACCCGGAAGCCCCGGGCAATTGTCGGGTCTCCCACCGTATCGTTAAACGACCAGGTATCACCCGGTGCCACCAAAGAATTACTGGCCAGTCCGGCCGCTACCCGCACATTGTTGCCCCGCTCGGCAGTCGACCAACCGTATACTGTGGAGAATGACGATATCCGCTGCGTGATGTGCATGGCCTCGATATCCTCAGTGCTACGCTCCGGCTCAAGAACGGTAATGCCAAGCGCCACTGTGCGCGATGCCCTAGAAACAGCAGTTTTCATACCCGTCTCGCTAGGATTGTCAGCGTTCGCAACACTAGGGTCTGCGTCCCCGGAACTGTCGGCTGTCGGGGTCGTCGGATCGGCAGCGGCAGCACTGCCGAACAAGACGTTATGAAGGTCGCTGCTCACTTTCTTATAATCGATACCGGTGCCCTGTTTGCTAGGGAGAACCGTGATGCCATCGCCTTTGAGGGCAAAACGGGCGTTCACGGGTGCCACACCCGGGTCGCGATCGCCAAGGATGGAGCTTATCCCCTTCGCCAACTTAGTTGGCGACACATAGGCAGCAAGCCTCGGCTGCGCGTCAGCGTCCTCGATACGGGTTGCAATCCATGAACCCAAGGTAGCACTGGTCAGGCTCCAATCATTGCCATTTTCGTACACCAAGTTCACTGGCTGGGCAATGGCCTGCTGGCAGCTGTCGGCCAGCCGCTGCGCCTGATCGTCATTGATCACCACTGGCAGCTCAGTCATGGGAACAACCAAGGCGCGGGGTTCGCCTAGGAAGGCCTGCTCCAACTGTTGTTGGAACAATTCTTGGTCAACACCGATCCCAGGGGCTGAGGAAACCACTTGGAAGTTACCTTTAGAGAACTTGATATCGGCGTTTTTCAGTGGCTTGCCCAGCGCCCCATTCAGTATTTGATCCAAGCCGGCCAGCTGGCTGCTATCGAAGTTCAAAGTAGCCGGCAGTTGGATGCCACCCGTCCAAGCCATTAGGCGACCGCTGAGAAAATCACCGCCCCGCCCCACCGCATAGGCCTGTTCAGCTAAGGCAGCACCATCAACGCTGATGGCCAGCGTTGAGGCTTGGACTCGCCAAGAGCTGGCCTTTTTCGGGTCGTCGCCAGAATCGTCGGCAGCGGCCATGCCGCTGTCCAGCTCAAAGGGCGTGGTCGGTGCACTGCCCATCTGGCTGGCAGCCAAATTTTCAGCAGTGCTATAAAGATCGACCGGAGCGGCACTGACACGCTCACCAAGCTGCTGGTTGAGCAAGGCTGCTGCATCTTCTCGGCTCATACCGCCAACACTAATGCCACCGACACTGACTCCTGAATGGATATGACCCCAGCCGTAGACACAGTCTATGCCCAGCAGGCCGACAGGCAAGACCAACAGACAAATCAAGGCGATGACCGCCTTGCGGGGTGCCGGTAGGCTGCGGCGGGGCTTATTCCCTGATGAACCACGGCGCGGCGTAGGCCCAAGTTGCCGTGGGGACTCCGGATGCTGAACTGAGTCACATCGACTCTGGCCGACGCTGCGACTGGAGGTTGCGGCACGTCGGCCAGACGGCACGCCACTAGTGGCCGGCGGGCACGGATCGGCGGCGCGGCGCTGCCTTGCGGCACTGCGCTGGTCGGGCTGAGCACGTTGGCCTTGCTCTTTGGACTGAGGACGGCCCGGGCGGCCTGATGCTGCGTCGCCCCGTTTCCGCGCCGGAGCCGGGACGGACTCGGCATGCCGCTCAGATGCTGAGCGCAGCCCGAGGCCACCGCCGGTCAAATGGCCACTCCTGCCGCCATCACCTGAACGGGTACCTTTAAGGCGCACCTCCGAACCCTTGGAGCCTCGACCCAAGCTCTGCTTGTCAGGCCACCCGGAGCCACTCGGAGCACGCATGCTGTTGGAGCTGTTGCCCGTAATGCTGTTTCCCCTAAGTCTGCTATTCATACCCGCCGTAGCCTGAACGGCGTGTCTACCAAAAAAATGGATCCGAAAAACGTCAACCTACCTGTTTGCATCAGCCACCAGTTGGAACATCCTTGTGCTTACCCTTCTGACTGACCCCGAACTCATCTGCGCAATGTCTATGCGTCGGACGGTTCAGGGTATTCCTCTGCCGAAAGATTCCGACGAGTACATTTTACAACGTAGACAGCAGCAGTGATCCAGGAAAACAAAATTCCTACATAAATTAGCCAGAATCCGAGCGGCTGCGGGTCGGTGCCCAAACCAGGCAAGGCCGGCGTGTCCAACAATTGGGCACCGGGCAAGACCGGCCAAAACAAGACCAGCGAACAGAACCCCGACATCACCAGCACGGTGGTCAGTTTGCCCAAGAAAACGACTTGGAAGTCACGACCGAACTTAAGCTTTTGGTAGACGGTCAGCACAAGCAACAAGGCGTCACGCAAAACCAGCAGCAGCAGCATCCAAAGCGGTATATGGCGGACGATGAAAACGGCAATCACAGCAATAAGTATGAAGATCCGGTCAACAAGGGGGTCGAGCTGCTGGCCTAGGCGGGAGACAGTATGCGTGGCGCGGGCGACCTGGCCGTCCAGCATGTCGCTCAAAGCGGCGATGACGATCACCAAAAAGGCCATCGGGTAGTTCCCATAGCCCACGAACAGCACCCAGAACACCGGCAGCAACAGCAGACGGATCAGCGATATCAGGTTCGCCCAAGTAAAGATGTCGGCACCTAGAGACTTCCGCTGCCCACGCTCAGGATCTATTTTTCTGTGTGTCCCAGCGATCAACCTCGCCTGCCCTTTTCGCTGCTCTTGCCACCTTGAAAATGCACATCTTGATGTTAGCACTCCCAGAGCCTAGCCATTATTACCAATTGTCACCGGTTAGCGAGACTATAAAAACAGATCATCAGGTGAGTACGTTCGTGCCAGCACAAAAATCAGCAAGTCCCGCTTCGAATTTCCGCTTGTTTTGCTTACGATATCCAACCGCCTCGAAAAGTAAGTGCTTTCTATCTGTATACAGATAGAGGTGATAGTGTGAGAACCAATCTTCCGATAGCATTTAGCATCGCGCAGGTGCAAGAACTGGGTTGGGCAAAGGGGATCCATATACCACCTGTCGAACAATGGTGGAGCAGAACGTGTCGGGCGCGGAATACTCGTCGCACCAACCGTTGTCGGTTCAAAAACTAGAACAACTCACATCCTTGTTCCTTGAATTCCTCAACCTTGACAAGCAAAAACTCCGTATCCACCTCAAGGCACTCGGCCAGACAATCAAGGCAATAGAAACGCTGGGAATTTTTGCCCAACAATCTCTTGGTCAGGCCGATTTCGTTTTTGCTCAGACCGTCTTTTTCGCAAACATAGCAGCTCTTCTTGTCCATTCCTCTTATCCCGTTTCTTCAGAGTCTGGCCTTATGCTGAAAGATGGGAGGTCTTTGCCACGATATTCGACATCGAGAAGCCCCAACTGATATCTAATTGTGCCTCGCATCTTCTTAGCACGATTAAGGCAATAGCGCTTGAACTCAAGGGCGGATATATCGGCTGCGCTACGAACGTGTGGAAATAGCAGCTTCAGGTACGCTGTCGCAATTATCATCAAAATGCTATTCAAATTTTTGGAAACCCTTCGGGGTACACTATCTCCCCTCAGCAAGCGTCTTTGAACCTCCGTTTGTCCTGCTTGCATAGCTCCCTTATCACGCGCTTGCCGGTGGCGGCGTTGGCGAACAGGGCACCGGTAGAGCTGACCCAGACCCCCACCATGTAAAAGCCGGCCAACCCCGGAAGGGTGTTCGGTGCCTGGGTCAGCATCGCGTTCATATTGAAGGGTTTGTTCGGCATGTTCGCAAAGCCGTGGGTTCCGCCCATAAAGCGCTCCCAAGTGCGCAGGGTAACCACATCGCTAACTTCAACATCATCGGCAATGCCGCCGAAATAGCGCCCTAAGACGACTATGACCTGCTCCGTAACCTGCCGCTTCTTGTCTTCGTACTCTGCCTCTGAAGCACAGTTCCAGTAGGAGAAGGGCGTGACCATCTCGACTTTGATCACTCCCTTGCCCGGCGCTGCCATGCTGGGGTCGAAGCCGTAGATCTGCATCTCCAGCGAGCCATGCGCTCTGCCGGTCAGAGTCACTGGCTCATCCAACAGCATCACCAGTGCACTGGGCTGGTCTGAGAGGTCGCGGTTGACCCCCAAGTAGACCATCGTGCCCCAATTCGTCTCGCCTGTGGGCGGCTTTGCCCACTGCTCGATCTCAGCCGTGGTGTAGCGCCCGCCCAGCAGCTCATAGATCGTCTTGCGGCCATCGGCATCGGAGACAACGATGTCCGCATAACGCCGCTCGCCGCCCGCCAGTTCCACCCCGATTGCCCGGCCACGCTCAGTAAGGATGCCAACGACTTTCTGGCCGAGGTGCAGCACACCGCCGAGGGCTTGGTAGCGTTCGGCAATCGAGCCGGCGAAGGCCGCGCTGCCGCCCAACGGCCAAAGGATGTCGCCCTCGGCGGCACTGGCCTGTTTGGCGAAATGGAGGGCAGTCGGGGCATCCGGTAGCGAATAGACCGCCAAGGCCAGTGCCCGCCGCAAAAGCGGGCTTTTGTAACGCTTGGCGTACTCCCCCAAGGGCATGGTCATGTATTTGCGGTTTTTGGCGACAGTACCCAGCAGCCCGGCCATGCCGAGCTTGCTGCCATCCAGTAACGCGCCCATCATATCCTTGCCAGCAAAAGAGCGAATCCGCTTGATGTATTCCTCGATCTCATCCCGGTCTTCAGGGGCTACGGCCAACATCTCTTCGCGCAGCAGCTCAAGGTCGTTTAAGTGGTAGAACATCTCGCCGCTGGAGCTCACAAAGGCAACACTCTCCCTCTGAGCCACCAGCTCACGGGGCAGCGCCCCTAGCTCCTGCCAAAGCTGGTTGATGCTGGAGCCGTCCTTGCAACCCATCAAATGGTGGATACAGGCATCAAAAGTGTAGCCCTGCCGCTGCCAGGCGGCGCATTGCCCTCCCGGCGAGCTGTGCATCTCGTAGATCTCGGTGTCGTAGCCGTTGACCTGCCCATAAATGCCAGCAGCCAAGCCACCCATGCCAGCACCGATGATTAGGATCGATTTTCTTCCCACGATAACTCCCCTTCCATTTCTATGATATCTGCAATCGCAGTATAACAGGTTCGGGGATGCGGATAACAGCACTGGAAAAACGCCGGTTTGATATCCAGCCCCAGTCATTGCCGACTTGACCCGCAATCTTTACGCTGCTTATTATGGGAAACACTGGTTATCCTGTTTGCTGGCATACGCCTGCGACGAGGGCATGGAGCAGGGTGCGATTGCCATTGCCAGGAACGCACTGGCGCTAGGAGCGACACCGGAGTTTGTGGCCAAGATCACCGGATTGGACATCTCAACTGTCGAGCGGCTCCGGGCAGAGCTGGACGGACGGTGCTAGGCGTCGGGGCAATCACGTTTCTCCTGTCTTTGCCCAAAGAAGCACCAAAGTCATGGCCACCGTCCCGCCCAAGGCGATCCTCGGGGGGGGCGGCTCCGATAGGCATCATCAGGCCGATGTCACCAACGCTCAACGCTCAACCGAATCATCCCCCTCAGCTCGGGGCTTTCTTCTCCAGCCGGCCCGGCCGCAGGCTAGGCGCAGGGCTTGGGCACAGCTGATGGCTGCCGCTAGCTTCACGGCATCCGGGACGACGAAGGGCAGGACAGAGACGGTGAGCGCCGCAGGTAGCGCCATGTTGGCAGAATGCGCCAGCCAGAAAGCGCCGCAGACGTAATACACCGCCATCGCCAGCAGGCCAACTGCCACGTCCCAAGCCAAAGACTTGGGAAAAAAACCCGAGCTGCCGCTGAAAGCCTGCCGCAAAATCACCACTAGGACGGCGGCGGCCAAAAACCCGAAGAGGAAGCCGCCGGTCGGGCCGATGAGCCAGGCCAGGCCGCCCCGAAAGCCGGCACCAATCGGCAGCCCCACCGCTCCCAACACTAAGTATCCGAGCACGCAGAGCAACATCTCGGCCGGGGTGAAGACCAGTAAGATGACGAACAGGACTAGGGTTTGCAAGGTCACCGGCACGGGGCCGATCGGCACTTGGATCTGCGCAGCCGCCGCCATTAAGGCGATGCCCAGCCCAGCCATTGCCAACGATTGTATTCTCTTGGATCGCCCGGCCACCATCTGATGACCCCTTTCGAAAAATCGACTTCCTGCACCATAATTAGTCAGTGCTTTTTGGGGGAAGCGCCGATAAATGCAAAACCCCAATCCCGCACGGCTACCGCGCCACAACCTTTCACCCTGCTGATCAAGGGAAAGATTGCGGCGCGGGAGCCACAATGACTGGAATTTGGGCATTAAACCGGCGCTGTCCTAGGATAACATTCCTCGGACAGCGCCTAATACAGACCTTAACGCAACGCTGATCGGCGCTTCCCTAGTCGGCGCTCCATGGCAAGTCGGCTAGCTCGGCCATGGTGAACACCGGGCCGTCTAGGCAAATATACAGCGAGCCAACGTTGCAACGGCCGCATTTGCCGATGCCGCACTTCATCTTCATCTCCAGCGTGGTGATGATGTCCTCCGGCGGAAAGCCCATCTTCTCGAGGCTCTCCAGACAGGTGCGGAACAACGACGGCCCGCCACAGAGTATGGCGATTCGACCTTCTGGAGAAAAGGCCAGCTTCTCTAGGAAGGGCGCGGTGAAGCTGACCTCACCGTCCCAGCCTTTGCACTCCTTGTACACGCTGACATGCATGTGGGTGTCAGGGTACTCCGTCCATGCGCCCTGAATGTCGGACAAAAAGACCAGATCATCAATGGTTGATCCGGAATACACCAAATCCACCCGGCCATAGTCGCTGCGATGGGCTAGTACATAGGTCAACAAGCTGCGCAACGGTGCCAAACCGATGCCGCCGCCGACAAACAGCAGGTCTTTACCGCGCAGTCCGTCAGCCGGAAACCAGTTGCCATATGGGCCGCGAAGGCCGACAACATCGCCGACCGAGAGGTCATGTAACTGAGTGGTGACATAGCCGACCTTCTTGATGGTGAACTCCACGTAGTCCTCGCCTTGCGCCGAGACGCAGAACATGCACTCGCCGTAGGGGATCACCGAAAGCATCGCGGTCTGGCCGGGCTCGCAGTCGAAGGGCTTTTCGCCCTCTAGGGTCTGGACACGAAAGGCCTTGACATCTGATGTCTCCTCCGAGATGGAGCTGATCTTACAGGCTATCGGCACCAGCTGCTCGGTAGCGCGGGCACAACCATGTTCAATCTCAACCGGCATGGACGGCTCCTTCCACGTCTTGCTTCTCGTCTAGCGGCGCAGCACCGATCTGGTCGATGAGCACTGTGATGTCCAAGGCCACCGGGCACTGGGCAACACAACGCCCACAGCCAACACAAAGGCTGCACCCGTAGCGCTCTTCAAAGAAGCAGAGCTTGTGCATGAAGCGCTGACGCACCCGCGGCATCTTGGCCGCCCGTGGGTTGTGGTGGCCGGCCATCTCGGTATAGTCAAAGAACATGCAGCTGTCCCAGCTGCGAAACCGCTCCCCCATCTGCATCCGGTTGGACTGGCTGATATCGAAGCAGTGGCAGGTCGGACAAACAAAGGTGCAAGTGCCGCAGGTCAAACACTTCTTACTGATCTGCTCCCAAAGCGGATGCTCGTACATCTGCTCCAGCTTGTCCTTCAGGCCGTTGGCCTCGACTTTCAAAGAGCAGCTGGTCGGGGCAGGAGCGACGGGCAGCTCGCCTGCGCTCAGGAAGGCTTGCCATTGGCTCAACGCCGCTTGACCCTTCTCGGTCTGGGCACTGAGCGAAAATGCCTCGTCACCAGCCACAAGCTGGATGTCGGCGTTGGCAGCCACATTCGGGTCAATCCCCATCGAGTCACAAAAACAGCTCTCAGCCGCCTGGCCACAGGCCAAAGCGACACACAACAGCTTCTGGCGGCGGGGGGCATAGAACTCATCCTCATAGCCTTTGGTTAAAAAGACCTGATCCATGCAGTCGATGCTGGCCATATCACAGGAGCGCAACCCGAAGACCACCACCTCGTCAGCATCGTGGATCGGGTCGATATAGGGTACGCCGTCAGTGTCGAAGCCGTAACGGTACATCTTCTGGGTCTGCGGGAAAAGCATGTCTTTGGGCGGCAACGTAGTGTTCACCAGCTCGAAATCCGGCTGGACACCAGCGGCATACTGCACGAAGTGTGACAGTGTGCCGCTGTCCGTCGACTCACCCGCGAGCGAAGCCACCTCCAAACGGGCCGGCACATAAACCCGGGCTTGGGTTGAAAGGTGCTCCAAGAGCTCCAAAAGACGGTTTTTAGCAAGTAACATCCCCAGCACCTCCTACATGAATTCCTCGACGTCAGCGACGTCGTAGGTTCCCAAACTGTTTACCGCCACTGCGTCTAAGCCGGCCTCACCAGCTTGGAACAAATCGTCGAGGTCTTTGACCAGTTTGCGGTTCAGCACCATCAGCGGCAGGCCCATTGGACAAGCCCGCTCGCATTCACCGCACTCCACACAACGGTCACTGATATGGAATGCCCTAGTCAAGCTATAGAAGCGGTTTTCGGTAGTGTTGCCTTGCTTGCCCTGCCAACCCACCTCATGCTGATCGACAAAGCATTCCCGACAGGTGCAGACGGGGCAAACTTCACGGCATGCGTAACAGCGAATGCAGCGGTCGAAGGCGGCATCGAAATATTGCTCCCGGCTGGCACGGTCGCATTCCTCAAGCGCACACACAGCTCCAAAGCGATCCGGCTCGCCCTCTGCAACTGTCTCACCGAGCAGCTCGTCGTAAATCACGGGGTTTTTATGGCTGCAATTCATGCATTTGGATAAAAGCTCGCCGCTTTGGCGGTTTTTCATGCCACTGCAGGGAATGCCAAGCAGGTAGAGCCGATCCCGTTCTATCTGATTGTCCTTAAGCATCCGATTGATGCCGCGGGACTCACAGCCGCGCACACAAATGGCCAGCTTGCCTTGGTCGGCAACCAACTCACTAAGTTCGGTAATGGCATATTTGCCCAGCGTATTCTGACAATACTCGCTATACACCAAGCCCTCGGCCTGATCGGCCTGGGTAATGAACAACGGCGTGGTCTGGTCTGGGAAACGACCGGCACCCCATCCGATCAACTCGGCCACTTGATCGGATGCCAACAGCTCAGCAGCACGGCTGCGTAGGCTGGCTTGGATACTTTGGCTATCGCTCATTGCGCCTCACCTGCCTGGGTCGTAGCAGCAGCACCGGCCAAGACCGGATCAGCAAGCGCTTGACGCTGATCGGTCGTCAGCGGCCCCAGGGCTCGGACCTCCTCGCAAACCCGGGTCACAGTGTCACGGAACTTGCCGGCCTCTGAACCAGATATCCAACGTACCTGAAAGCGTCCCGGCTCCAAACCGGTGAATTCCAATAGACGCTTGAAAGCCATCAAACGGCGCTTAGCGTAATAGTTGCCACTAACGTAATGGCAGTCACCGGGATGACAACCGCAGACCAACACCCCGTCGGCGCCCTTGCCCAGGGCCGACAACACGTACTGGGGGTTGACGCGCCCAGAACAGGGCACCCTCAGCAAACGCACATTGGCAGGATATTCCATACGGTTCAGCCCGGCCAGATCAGCACCTGAATAGGTGCACCAATGGCAAGCAAAAGCCAGAATCGACGGCTGCCAAGACTCGGCTGCAGCGGGGCTGTTCGCCCCAGTTGCCATTGCCCCAGTTGTCGCCACGTTCGTCTCTACCACTGACACAGCGCATCCACCTCCCTCATGATCTGCTCGTCTGAGAAGCCACGCAGATCCATCGCCCCCGGACGGCAGGCCACAGTACAGGCACCGCAGCCTTGGCAGAGGCCGGGGTTGACCTTGGATATCCTGCGGGTCACCTTTTTTGAGTTCTCACGCAACGTAATCTCCTCCAAGGTAATAGCACTATACGGACAAATGCTGACACAAGCGCCACAGCCATTGCAAAGCGCAACATCGGAGCTGGCGATCATGGCGTTACTCTCCAACTCGTCGTGGGCGAAGAGCACCGCCACCTTCATGGCCGCCGCACTGGCCTGGGCGACGCTGTCTGGTATGTCTTTGGGGCCTTGGCAGGTGCCTGCCAAGTAGATACCGGCCGAGTTGGTCTCCACCGGCCTAAGCTTCGGATGCGCCTCGCTCAACCAGAGGTCCTTGTCCCGGGTGATGCCGAGCATGCTGCCCAGGCGGTCGGCATCGTTGGCAGGCACCATGGCCGTCTCCAATACCACCATGTCCGCCTCCACCGTCACTTGCTGCCCGGAGAGGGTGTCTTCTCCCTGGCAGATAAGCTTGCCGTTTTGTTGGTAGATCTTCGACACCCGACCGCGCAAGTACAGCGCTCCGTCATGCTGAGTATTCATGTAGAACTCGTCATAGCCCTTGCCCGGCGTTCGGACATCCATGTAAAACACGTAGCAGCGGCCATCCGGCACCTTGTCCAGATACTGATGGGCATGCTTGGCCCCATACATACAACAGGCCCGGGAACAGTAGCTGCGGCCATGCTCGGGGTCGCGCGAACCGACACACTTCACTATGACCACGCTCTTCGGCTCTTGGCCGTCTGAGGGCCTAACGACATGCCCTTCGGTCGGGCCGGAAGCGTTGACCAGCCGCTCGAACTGCAAGCCGCTGATCACGTCAGCATAGCGGCCACCGCCGTACTCCCCATAGATGCTGCCCCAGTCGATGAGCTGGTAACCGATGGCCACCACGATCGCCCCGTAAGTCTCCGCAGTCACCTTGTCGGTGTCGTCGTAGCGGATCGCCCCCAGCGGACAGACCTTCTCGCAAACCCCGCACTTGCCCGTCGTCAACTTGCGGCAGTGCTCGGCATCGATGGTCGGCTTGCCCGGCACCGCCTGGGCAAAGGGCTTGTAGATCGCCTTACGCAGCCCCAAGCCTTGCTCAAAGCTGCTGGGGGTCTTGGTCGGGCACTTGGTCTCGCAAAGGCCGCAGCCGGTGCAAAGCGAATAATCGATATACTTGGCACGCTCGCGGATGGTCACTTCGAAGTTGCCGACATAGCCGGAGATCTGCTCCACCTCGGCTAAGGACTTGACAGTGATGTTGGGGTGCGAGCCGACATCGGCCATCTTCGGTGTGCAGATGCAAGCCGAGCAGTCCATGGTGGGGAAGGTCTTGTCCAGCATCACCATCTTGCCGCCCAGCGACGGCTCCTTCTCCACCAAGGTCACCGGATAGCCGGCATCGGCGATATCCAAGGCCGCCTGCATACCGGCAATGCCACCGCCGATCACCAACGCCCGCTTGTTCACCGGGATGCTCATGGTGAACAACGGCTGGTCGCGGTCGCACTTGGCCACCGCCATCTTTATCAGGTCAATGGCCTTAGCCGTGCCTTCGGCCTTGTTCTTGTGTACCCAGGAACACTGTTCTCGAAGGTTGGCGATCTCTAACATATAGGGGTTGATGTCAGTTTGACTGAGCATCTTGCGAAAGGTCAGCTCATGCATCCTGGGCGAGCAGGAACCAATAACAATACGATCCAAGCGATGCTCGACAATCGCCTCTTTGATGGCCTGCTGCCCCTGATCGGAGCAGGTGTACTTGTTGTCTGCGGCATAGGCTACGTGGGGCAACGTCTTGGCGACCTGCACCACTTGCTCCACGTCAACGGTTGCGGCGATATTGGACCCACAATGACAGACAATGACGCCGATCCGGCTCATGCGTGCACCTCCTTCTCGTCAGCAACCGTGCCTTGGCCGGCAGCTGCCGGAACGGCATCGGCTGCGGCCTCGGACTTTTTTCTCGCAGCCTCTTCCTTGCGCACGTCCCGCTGACGGGCGGCCTCAGCGGCCTCAGCGGCCTCGCGGGCGGCTTGTTCCTCGGCCAGCTGCTGGAGTGTTCGCAGCCGCTTGGCCTGCGGCTCAGCCGGATGGAAATGCCGGTCGATGCCCAACTGGCGCACACCGCCGCCCATACAAAGGCCGAGCAACTCAGTGAAGTAGAAGACCGGAATGTCAAAGGTTGTCTGGCCGGCCTCTTGGCGCCTCTTGTTCACCTCGGCTAAGCGCAGATCGAGATTCAACATACAAAGCGGACAAGCGGTGGCGATCAGCTCAGCGCCATTGGCAGCAGCATCGACGAAGATCCGCTCGATCAGCTGGCGGGCAGCAGCGGGTTCGGTCATCTGGTGCGAGGCGCCACAGCATTCGGTCTTGAATGCCCATTCCACAGGCTCGGCACCAGTCAATGCCACCAGCCGATCCATGCTCTGGGGATTCTCATTGTCATCGAAGCGGCAGATGCTGGCCGGGCGTACCAAGGCGCAACCATAGTAACAGGCCACCTTGAGGCCTGCCAAAGTCAGGGCGGCATCCTGAATAGCCTGCTCAATAGCCGTTGCAGCTGCTTCTTGAGCCATCAGTTCGAGGAAGGAGAAAACATCGGCCGTGGCACTGTAGCTCTCACCAATCATCGCCTCTACCCGAGCCCGCCGCTGCTCGCTGGATGCCGCGTAGTCACGGGCAGACTTCAGCGAGGCGAAACAGCCAGCGCAGGGCGTGGCCACGTCCAAGCCAGCAGTCGCCGCGTTGTGCTCGGCGATGGCCAGCGAACGCGCCGGCAAAGCCACCGCCAAGTCGCGGTCAGTGACCAGTGCCGCCGATGTGCCACAGCAGTTCCAGTCGGGTATCTCCACTAGCTCCAAGCCGATCTTCTTGGCAATGAAGCCGGCGGACAGCGTATAGGGGATGCTCGTACCAGCGGCCGAGCAGCCAGGGAAATAGGCATATCGCATAGTATCGCTCATTGCTGGCCACCATCCTTCAACACCCGGTCAACTACGGCCCGCACCGATTTCTTGTCTTTGACGCCATGGATCTTGGGACCGATCATGCCGCGGGAAAGCATCTTCGGAACACTCCCTAAATCTTGTAATAAGTGACCGCTGACCAAGTTGTACTTGGCAGCCAAGATAGCCTCGTTGCTTTTACCAAAGTTACGGATGTTGGCCACGAAGGCATCGTCGAACTTGTCTGCATCCGGCTCTGGACGCAGACCGTGCTTTTTGCCATAGTGCCGGACAGCTAGCATCAACTGCGAGATGTCCACCCCCTGCGGACAGCGGGCGGAGCAAACCATGCAGTTGGCGCAGACCCAAGAGCCTTTGGCATTCACTGCCCGTTCGACCTGGCCGAGCTGTAAGGCGCGGATAACCTGACGGGGCACGAGGTCCATGGCATGGGCCATCGGGCAACCGGCAGTACACTTGCCGCACTGATAGCAGTCGTCGAGCCCGACTCCTGCCTGACGGGCAATCTTTGCAGCCAACTTAAGGTCGTCAGCGGCAATAGCGGAGAGATCAGCTGTTTGCAATGCATGCCTCCATTCTTTCGGAACCTTTTCGGAACCTGTAGCTTGAATGTGCCGACCGGCTGTCAGCACTGGGGTCATTCTGCTCTAACGACCACTGCCTTAAACCCGCCGACGGCCAAGGCACTATTCCCGAGCCTACGACTTCCTCCCAAAAGCCAGTTGCAGATCGCCGCTGGCATAGGGCACCACAGCCTAGCCGACACGGGAATAGTGAACCTTTATATCATTTCTGATTCCGGGTATTGGCCTAAAACTAGGCCATGGCTCGGCCAAAGGCAAAAAATCCAACCCGGAATGGGTTGGCCGCGATGCGGTCGGGGCAGACCGACAGGCAAGGCGGCCTGCCGGGGCGGCTTTGTTTGCGAGCCAGTGCGACATAGTTAGGGGAGCGCCGATCAAGCGTGAAAATAGCACTGACTTTTCGTGACCGGTTTGTGCTGGCGCTGGGCAGCGACACGGTGCAAATCATGCCACGCTACCTTGCAAACTGGTATAGCATGATTGACCGGTGTCTTCTTAGGCAATGCTTCCCTAGGAATTTTTTCTGACTCAAACGCCTCGAAAACGCCCAACATTGCCCAAAACCCAGCTACGTGGAAACTCAGAGCATAAAAAAGTACCGAAACCTAGTAGGAAAGCACAAGAAGGTATCCCTCTCAAAACATACGATTGGAGAGGTACATAACGTCAAAGACCCACAGTCCTTGTGTCCAAGCGAGATGAGCTTTCGCTATGCAATGCCCAAGCACCAGCGAAAAAGTTGTCTCGTGGTACCAGAACCGAGACTACACAAGTCAGACGACACGTGTAGGATTCAGCCTGTAAAGCGGAATGGAAGGGAGTCACAGTGAGCGTATTCGAAGATATTTCATTGTTCGTCCAGCAGGGAAAGGCAAAGGATGCTGTAGCGGCAGTCCAGAAGGCTATTGACGCTGGTGAGGCACCGCAGAAGATCCTGGACGACGGCCTGTTGGCCGGTATGGCAGTTATTGGCGAGAAGTTCAAGAACAACGAGGTATTCGTACCTGAGGTTATGATCGCCGCCAAGGCCCTGACCGGTGGCGTCGACCTGCTTAAGCCCCAACTGCTCAAGGCCGGCGTGGAGCCGATCGGCAAGGCCGTCATCTGCACGGTCGAAGGTGACCTGCATGACATCGGCAAGAATCTTGTCAAGCTGATGATGGAGGGTGTTGGCTTTGAGGTGACCGACCTTGGTGCTGACGTCACAGCAGCCCAAGTTGTGGATGCCGTCAAGAAGAACGATGCCAAGATCGTTGCCCTGTCTGCCATGTTGACCACCACTATGGCCCAGATGGGCAAAGTCGTGGATGCCTTGGCTGCAGCCGGCCTGCGCGACAAAGTTAAGGTTATGGTGGGCGGTACCCCGATCACCGATAAGTATTGTGCGGACATCGGTGCTGACAAGTACGCTGTCGATGCTGCCTCTGCTGCCGAAGCTGCCCAAGCGTTGGTGAAATAGTCAGTATCTGTACACTTCAAACCAGTTTGGCCAAACGCATTGAATTCAGTGTGATATCGTTGTCAATCTAGATGAAGTCACAGTATAAGAAGTCCCGCCGGGAGTTGGTGTTCTCCCCAGCGGGACTTCTTTCTGTCTCCCTCATCTCCAACCTTCACCTCAAATGTAGGAATCCCAAAAGAAGCAGGAGCAACTGCATGTCCAAACTCGAGGTATATGAAAAGAGCAAGGCTCAATCACTAGTTGAAGGTATATATTCTGAATTGGAGCAACGGATACAGGTAAGCGCCTTGGCTAGCTGCCCGGTAGAGCTCACCGCGGCCTTCGTCAAAATGGCAGCCGCCCAGAGCTGCGGAAAATGTACTCCCTGCCGTATCGGCCTCGCCCAGCTGGCAAAGCTGTTAGACAAGGTGCTCGACGGCCAAGCCGACCTTGGCACTCTAGCACTAATCGAGGAAACTGCCCAATCCATCTATTATTCAGCCGACTGTGCTGTCGGCTACGAGGCTGCTGCCGTCACCGTCAAGGCGGTCAAAGGCTTTACTGACGACTTCCGGTATCACATCGAGCACAATGACTGTGCATCTGATAGTTTCGCAGCAGTTCCTTGTGTTGCTGGCTGCCCAGCCAGCGTTGACATCCCTGGCTATATCGCCCTGACCGCAGCCGGCCGTTACGCCGACGCTGTCCGGCTGGTACGCAAAGACAACCCCTTCGCCATCGTCTGCGGCATGATTTGCGAGCACCCCTGCGAGCTGTACTGTCGTCGCGGCATGGTCGACGATCCCCTGAACATTCGCGGCCTGAAGCGCTTTGCCACAGACCACATGCAAAACGTCGAGCCGCCGACCAAAGCAGCAGCCAGCGGCAAGAGGGTTGCCGTCGTCGGCGGCGGCCCGGCCGGTTTGACTGCGGCCCACTACCTTGCCCTGATGGGGCACTCCACAGTGGTCTATGAGCAGTGCAGCAAACTTGGTGGCATGCTGCGTTACGGCATTCCCGCCTACCGCCTACCCCGCGAGTCTCTGGACTCCGAGATCGCCTACCTTCTCGCTCCCGGAGTCGAGGTCAAGACCGGCACCTCGGTAGGCAAAGACATCACCTTGGCAGCGCTGCGTCAGGAATTCGACGCAGTTTACCTCTCCATCGGCGCCCATGCCGAGAACACGCTAGGCATCGATGGAGAGGCCGCCGAAGGTGTGATGTCGGCCGTCCAACTGCTACGCAGCATTGGCGACGACGAGAAGCCGGACTTCACCGCCAAGACCGTCTGTGTGGTCGGTGGCGGCAATGTGGCGATGGATGTCGCCCGCACGGCCCTGCGCCTAGGCGCGGCAAAGGTGGTTATCGCCTATCGCCGCCGCCGTTTGGACATGACTGCCCAAGATGCTGAAATCGAGGCGGCGGTAGCCGAAGGCTGCGAGCTGCTGGAGCTGCATGCCCCACTGAGCATCGAGGCCAAGGGCGGCAAGGTCTGCGGCATCAAGCTGCAGCCCCAAATGATCTCGGTCATCGAGGCTGGCCGCGCCAAGCCGAAGAATGCCGCCGCCGCGCCAGTTATCGTAGCTTGCGACCTAGTACTGGTGGCTATCGGCCAAAGCATCGACACTGCCGCCTTGGCTAGCGTCGGCGTAACGGTTGAGCGTGGTCGAATCAGTGCTGCCGACAACAGCTCCTTGGCCAATTTGGACGGGGTATTCGCCGGCGGCGACTGCGTAACCGGGCCGGCCACTGCTATCCGTGCGGTAGCTGCCGGCAAGGCTGCCGCTCGCAACATTGACGACTTCTTCGGCTTCGACCACAAGATCACGCTTGACGTGGAGATACCGGCGGCCTTATTCAGGTCTAGGGTCTATTGTGCCCGTTCCAACATGGGTGAGCATGTTCCCGATAACCTCTGCGGAAACTTCGATCTAGTGGAAAACGGCCTTCTGGAAGAGGAGGCCGTTCAAGAATCTTCGCGTTGTTTGCGCTGCGACCACTTCGGCTTAGGCGTTTTTCGCGGCGGGAGGGAGCTCTCATGGTAAAACAGGACACATCTTTTTTGACCGGCTCGACTGATGCCTCTAGCTCAGGTGCGCAGGTCAACCTGACGATCAACGGCATCGCCGTTTCTGCGTATCGGAACATGACGATTCTGGCTGCGGCCAACAAGGCCGGCATCAAAATACCCACCCTCTGTTTTTTTTGGAACCTTAACGACATCGGCTCCTGCCGGGTCTGTGCAGTCGAGGTGGATGGCTTTGAACAGTTGGTCTCAGCCTGCAACAACTTGGTGCAAGACGGCATGGTAATCCAGACCAACAGCGCCAAGGCCCGTCAGGCTCGGCGGCTGAACGTGGAGCTTTTGCTCTCCCAGCATGATGTCCAGTGCAGCAGCTGTGTGCGTGGCGGCAACTGCGAGCTGCGCCAGCTGGCCAACGACCTGAACATCATCGATGTGCGTTTCGAGAAGCAAACCGAGTCCTTCGACTGGCCAGAGGACTACCCGCTGATCCGCGAGGCTAGCAAATGTATCAAGTGTCTGCGTTGTATTCAGATATGCGACAATATTCAAGCCAGCCATATTTGGGACCTGCGAAACCGTGCCACCCGCTCTTCGGTAGGCGTTAGGGATGCCACCCCGATCAAGTCCTCGCTTTGCGCAGTCTGTGGCCAGTGCATCAACCATTGCCCGGTCGGCGCCCTACGCGAGCGTGACGACACTGATCGTGTTTTGGCCGCCATAAACGACCCGGAGAAGATTACCGTTGTTCAGGTTGCGCCCTCTGTGCGCACCTCTTGGTACGAGGATTTCGGCCTGACCTTTGATGCGGCCAAGCCCCAACGCCTAGTCGCTGCGCTGCGCCAAGTCGGCTTCAACTACATCTTCGACACCGACTTCTCTGCTGACCTGACTATCATGGAGGAAGGCAGCGAGCTTTTGGCGCGCGTCGGCGCGGCCGATAAACACCCTTGGCCGATGTTCACATCCTGCTGCCCGGGCTGGGTCCGCTGGCTGAAGGGGCATCACCCAGAAATGATCGACAACCTGTCCACGGCCAAGTCACCACAACAGATGTTTGGAGCGGTGACTAAGAGCTACTATGCCGACGTCTTAGGCGTTGATCCGAAGCGCATCTTCTCTGTCTCGATCATGCCCTGCCTGGCCAAGAAGCATGAGTGCGCCATCCCCAACATGAACGATGCCTGCGGCGACCCTGATGTCGATATCGCACTGACCGTGCGGGAGATGAACCGGTTGATCCGCTCGACTTTCATTGACGTTCCCGGCTTGGTGGATGAGGAGTTTGACTCGCCGCTAGGCATTGGCACCGGTGCCGGCGAGATATTCGGTGCCACCGGCGGTGTTATGGAGGCGGCGTTGCGTAGCGCTTACTTCTTAGCCACCGGCTCCAACCCCGACCCGGATGCCTTTGCCGATGTTCGTGGTTTACAGGGCTGGAAAGAAGCCACCTTCGACCTGAACGGTGCCCCAGTACGGGTGGCCATCGCGTCTGGCCTAGGCAATGCCGAGAAGCTGATCGCTGCCATCAAAGCCGGCGAGGTGCACTACGACTTCGTGGAGATCATGGCTTGTCCGGGCGGCTGCATCGCCGGCGGCGGCCAGCCGATTCCTGGCAAGCTGAACTTCCGCACGACACGTAGCAACGTGCTCTATGGCCTAGACCAGCAAAACCAATACCGCTTCTCACACGAAAACCCCTCGATCACCAAGGTCTACAGCGAATACTTCGGGGCACCGCTCTCTGAACGGTCCCACCATTTGCTGCACACCAACCATCGCCTTTGGAGCATGCCCAATGAAGATGAGCAGTAGCCAGCGCTTCCTCCCCCTTTTGCTGTTCGTTGCCCTTGTTGGCTTGATTTTGTTCGGCATGGTTGGCTGTCAAGGTGTCCCAACCGCTGAGCAGTCAGGCGGCCCGGGCGGTAACGCAAATGACGCAGGAGGAACTACCACACAGCCGATTACCGTGCATGTTGCCTCTTTGAAGGGGCCGACATCGATCGGTTTGGTATCTTTCATTGACAAAGCCAAAAACAACCCCGGCAGCTTGACTAACAGCTACGACTTCACGGTCTTCGGTACCGGTGGCACGGCCGACACAGTCGATGCCATCCTCGCCGGGCTGGTCAGCAACAGCACCGACATCGCCTTGGTACCCGCCAATTTGGCCGCGACGCTCTATAACCAGGAGGGTGTTGATATCCAAGTACTGGATATCAACACCCTCGGAGTGCTGCATGTGGTGTCGGCCGACGCTTCTGTCAACTCCTTGGCCGATCTCGCCGGCCGTACCGTGCTAACGACTGGCAAAGGCGCTACACCGGAATACGTTCTGAGCACCCTGCTGGCTGCGAATGGCGTTCAGAACGTCAACCTAGAGTTCAAGAGCGAGGCCACTGAGTTGGCGGCGGCACTGGTTTCTGACCCGACGGCCATCGCAGTGCTGCCTGAACCCTACGTGACCGCTGTGACATCCCAAGACCCCAGCCTTACGCCCCGCATCGACCTGACCGATGCCTGGAACAACTCGATGGCCGACGGCAGCCAACTGGTAACCAGCGTAACCATCGTGCGCAGCGGCTTTGCCGCTGAGCACCCCCAAGCAGTTCAGGAGTTCTTGGAGCAACAGCGGCTTTCTGTAGACAGCGTCAACGCTGATCCTGCAGCTGCTGCCCAGCTGGTAGTGGCTAGCGGCATTATTGAGAAGGCAGCGGTTGCCGAGCTGGCCATACCCCGCTGCAACTTGGTCTGCGTCACCGGTGCAGATGCCAAGACTTACTTGAACGGTTATTTGGCCGCCCTATTCGCCCAAAACCCGGCTTCAGTAGGTGGCAAGCTCCCGGCTGACGACTTCTACTATCCAAGCAACTAAGAAATCGTCGATCTAATGATGTTACGCCAGATTGTGAACAGAACTGCTCCAAGGTCGTTCGGGCAAACGGCACCACTATTGGCGGTAAGGGTAACGTTTGCCCGGGCAGGCATGGGGCGGCCCAGCTTGCAATCTGGCGTGGCATGATTTGCACCATGCCGCCGTCCGGAGGCAGCACAAACGGGACACGGAAAGTCAGTGCCATTTTCAGGCTTAACCACTGTCCCCTTGAGTGTACCGGCGGGCATTCGGACTTCTGCGCCGCATGCTGAGGGTGCTGAAAAAACTGGCCATTGTGCTCGTCTGGCTGCTGATTTGGCAGCTGGCGAGCGCTTTGGTTGCTAAGCCGATACTGCTTTGCTCACCGCTGGACGTTTTTTGGACGCTGCTGAGCAGTTTGTTCGCCCTTGGATTTTGGTCATCCATCGCCTATACCATGGGACGGATTTGCCTTGGCTTCTTCAGCGCCTTTTTTCTCGGCATGGTGCTGGGTGCGCTAAGTTGGCGCTTCAGGCTTTTTGCCGAGTTCTTCAACCCGGCCATGCTCTGCATCAAAAGCGTTCCGATCGTCTGCTTCGTCGTTTTACTGCTGATCTGGTTCGGATCAGCCTTTGTTAGTGCCATCGCCGTGTTCTTGGTGGTTCTTCCAGCCGTCTATTTCCCGATGGCCGAAGGGCTGCGTTCCCACGACAAGAAGCTGCTGGCGATGCTGAGAGTCTTCCGGGTACCCATCGGCCGTCAAGCACTGAGCCATTATTGGTCGGCCATCGCGCCCTTCATCACCGCCAGCAGCCGTATCACTGTCGGCCTAAGCTGGAAGTCCGGTGTTGCCGCCGAGCTGATCGGCCTACCCTTAAACAGCATCGGTGAGGGCATCTACCAGTCCAAAATCACACTCTCATCTGCAGACCTCTTTGCTTGGACGATCGTCATCATCGCCGCCGCCTTGGCCTCTGAGAAGGTATTCCTATTTCTCCTAAAACAGGCCGATGACTGGCTTTGGCGACTGGCCATGCCTCGCTTTCACAGCAAAACTGATTCCAAAAACATGGCCAAAAACAGCACATCTGGCTCCGCTGAGCCAGAGGCAGTCGTGGTCCAGGGTTTGGATAAGTGCTTTGGGGATAACATCGTGCTAAAAAACTTCAATGTCACCCTCCAGCCCGGTAGTCGCTACCTTTTGATGGGCAGCTCCGGCAAAGGCAAGACTACCTTGCTGATGCTTCTAGCCGGAGTTATCCTTCCCGACCACGGCTCGATCAGCACCACCACCCGGACATCCGTAGTCTTTCAGGAAGCACGGCTGTTCGAGTCCCGCAGTGCTGTGGAGAACATCCAGCTGGTGGCCGGCAAATATCTTTCCGCATCAGCGATCCGGGAAATGCTGTCCCGTGTCCTCCCTGACGCCTCCTTGGACATCGAGGTCTGCCAACTCTCTGGTGGCATGCGGCGGCGGGTCGAGCTTTGTCGGGCGCTGGCCATGCCCGCCGACCTTTTGCTGCTAGATGAGCCATTCGCCGGATTAGACGCCGCCAGCAAGGCCATCTCCTGCCGCCTGTTGCTGGACTCTTTAGGGCAGCGTACCTTGGTTCTCAGCAGCCACAACCGGGAAGAGGCCGGGGTGCTCTCGGCCTTGATCCTCAAATTGCCAGATAACGTCGGACAGATGCCGACTGTCGAACACTGGCCGACGGATACCGGCCAGTAACGCCCAAAGCCCCGCTCCAACGGTTTTCTCAATTAAAATTGCAATTTACAACGGCACCGACAATATTTTGAATTAAAATAATACCAAAGCCATATAGTTAGTTACTAGATTCACTTAACATTTAATGGGTCTTCATTGACCCTGATAGGAAACAGGGATGATTGATCATATTACCATGGGAAGAAAGGAAAGTCAGGACAATGCCAAAGAACCCTTTGCTTGAACAACTTTCCGACAAAGTGCAACTTGGACGCATCAAGGATGTCGTTGAACTCATCCATAGATGCCTTGATCAGGGGATAAGCGCCCAGAGCATCTTGGACGACGGCTTGCTGCACGGCCTCGATGAGCTGAGCGTCCGCTTCCGAAACAGCGAGATATTTATTGCCGAGCTGCTGCAGGCCTCCAAGGCCATGAAGGTCGGCTTGGCCGTAATCAAAGACCAGCTCGCCTTGCAAAACGTCAGGCTCCATGGCAAGGCGATCATTGCCACCGTTGAAGGCGACTTGCACGACTTGGGAAAGTCCCTGGTCAAGCTGATGTTAGAGGGTACAGGCATGGATGTTGTCGACCTCGGGGCAGATGTTTCTGCAGAGCGGATTGTCAAGACAGTCGCTGAACTTAAACCGGACATCTTAGCCCTCTCTTCCCTGCTGACAACCACTATGGAAAACCAACGCAAGGTGATGGAAGCGTTGAAGTCAACCGGACTCCGGGACAAGGTGAAAGTGATCGTCGGCGGTGCCCCGATCACCATGGGCTACTGCCACAGCATTGAGGCCGATGGCTATGCCGAGAATGCGGCCGGCGCAGTGGAGCTGGTACGAAACCTCCTTCCTAGAAACGTGCCGATCAATGCTGTTGCGCCAGCCTACAAGCAGAGTTATCCCAAAGGCTGATAAGGGCAGTGGCAATGAGTATTTGGAGGTATTTTAGAACATGATGCGGATTATTCTTCTTAGTGGCTTCTTGGGCTCTGGTAAAACTACGCTGCTGGCTCAGTTAGCCGGATACCTAGGCCAGACAACGGTCACCGACGACCCGAGCGGCCAGAGAAGCGCCCGGGTGGCGCTGATCGAAAACGAGGTCGGATCAAAGAGCCTGAGCAGTGAATTGCCCCGCTGTGAGGGCATCACCAGCAAAGAGATGCTCTCCAGCTGCATCACCTGTGCGCTTCGGGACAACTTGGCATTGGCCATCACCCATAGCGCCAAGACAGAAAGCCCGGACTGGCTGTTGATCGAAACCCCCGAGCTGGCCAGCGCCAAGGAAGTAGCTGCCGACATCCGCTCTACCGTCGACAGAAAGCTCTTCTCCTCGATCAGCTCGATCGTCGTTCAGGATGCCAGCCGCTTGGCGATGTTCATGGAGAAGTCCGAGCGTCTGGTTGGCCGCCAACTAGAACAAGTGGATGTGCTGATCTTGAACAAAGTCGATAAGGTGAGCCAAGCGGAGCTGGCCGGTTGCCTGGCCATCCTAGAAAAGATTAGACCTGACACCACGCCAATCGCCCTCAGTGCCGAAAGCGGCGTTTCCGGCGATACTTGGCAACAGGTTGTTTCGGTGCTCCCCTAGGGAAGTACCGGTTTAACGCCCAAACCCGGCCCCATACGGCTTTCGAGCCGCAATCTTTCACCCTGTTTATTAGGGTAAAGATTGCGGGTCGGGGTCGCATGGGATCGGGTTTGGGCGTTAAACCGGGCCTAAATCGGTGCTTCCCTAGCTCACGAACATGCACTATCATAGGAATCCAGTAATAAGCGGCAGCACCGGAGGTTGTTAATGCGAATTATTCTTCTCAGCGGATTTCTCGGGTCAGGCAAGACCACGCTTTTGATACAGCTAATCGACTACTTGAGCCGACAGACATTTAAAGACGACTCAGGCGGTGAGAGAGCTGCCAGAATCGCCATTATCGAAAACGAGATCGGCTCGATAAACTTGGACAGCAAAATGCTCAGCGGCAAGGGTTTTGCCATGCGGGAGATGCTCTCTGGTTGCATTTGCTGCTCGCTCCAAGACAACTTGGCAATAGAGATTACCAAGATTACCGAGACCATCGACCCGGACTGGCTGGTGATCGAGGCCACCGGGCTGGCCAGCGCCAGAGAAGTGACAGCCGGCTTGAAGTCTGCCATAGACGATAGGTACTACGATGGCGACATCCACTCTATCGTTTTGGTGGATGCCAGCCGCCTACCGATGCTTCTGGAGAAGACCAAGACCATGGTTTCCCGGCAGCTGGAAAGGGTGGATGTCTTGGTCTTAAACAAGATCGACTTGGTATCTGATGAAGAGAAGTCCAACTGCTACGAGCGCTTACGCGAAATCAAGCCAGATACCCGCATGGTTGAGATGTCCGCAGAAAAAGATGTTGCCGACGATACTTGGCAGCAGGTCGTTACCGACCCGAAGGCAGGGTGAGCAGCATGCTTGAACAGCACCAACACGACACCTGTGGCCATGGACATGATGGCCGTGGCTCAACACACCCCCATGACCACGATCACGACTGCGAGCACGGGCACAGCCATAGCCACCCCCACGCCCATGACGACCATGAGCACCATGCCGCCCACGGGCAAGAAGTACACGTTCACCAACATGGCCATGACCACGATCCGAGCTCTGCTCATGGCCATTCCCACGACCATAATTCCGACTGCCACGCCAATCTGCCAGAGGTCGAAGAGACAGACGGCTGGAGCATCAGCCTAATGGAGCACGAGGAAGCACTGGTTGCTTCGCTGACTATCGAACTTTCAGGTAATATTGATTCACTTGAAAGTTTAATTGCAGCATCATTGGAACGTCTAGTACACCAACTGAAAGACCAAGGCGCACTGATTGGCCATATAAAAGCCGCTTTGACATGTATAACTCCAGTTATGACCTTTGCCAGCGTTGGCGACAACCTAAACACCAAGGCACATCAGCCAATATCCTATAAGCTTGAAGCTTCATCGATAGTTTTTAATATCGATAAAATGTCCCTAAGAACCCTCGTCCGAAATTTGGCAACCCATCTGGGCACCCCGCTGTCAAGCTGAAAGAGCAACACCACTCCCCCTCGCACCACTAGGCCACTCCTCAGCGGCCATATAAAAGTGCGCAAGCGCATTTTTATACAAGAAAAAAATACAAGAAACAGCCTTTGTCTGGCGGGTAGGATGATGGTCGTTCGGCTATGTTCGGGCAGTTGGATGTTTGCACATATCGTGCACAGGCAAACGGATAATTTTAGGCAACTGACTATCAGTAGAGTGGAATTGGAGAAATCAATGTCAAATCGCTTTAGAGAGGCTTTGGAGTCTGGTGAGTTCGTCGTCACTTGCGAACTCATACCCGGCAGAGGCGCCAACGAACCCGGTCAGATCAAGGAATATGACGCAGCCGTTGCCATCTACAACACTGGCAAGGTACATGCCATCTCCATTACTGACAACCCCGGCGGCAACCCCGCAATTGCAGCCGACACCTTTGCCGATGACCTTGAGAAGCAAGGGATCCCAACACTGGTGCACTTCACCTGCAAAGACAAGAGCCGCAATCAAATGCAGGCCCAGCTTTACGGCATGGAGCGCCGGGGGCTGCAAAACGTACTGGTGATGACCGGCGACTATGTCTACTCCGGCTGGAACGGCCGCTCACGCCCGGTCTTTGACCTTGATCCGGTCCAAGCTGTCGGCCTAGTCAACGACATGAACAAGGGCCTGATAGTCCCCGGCCCCAAGGGCAACAGCCAAGAGCAGCCCGCCCACTTCTATCCGGGCGCCTGCGTCAGCCCCTTCAAATGGACAGAGGCCGAAACCATCACTCAGTACCTGAAAATGGAAAAGAAGATCATGGCCGGAGCCAACTTTATCATCTCGCAGCTTGGCTATGATGCCCGCAAGATGGAAGAGCTGCTGCTTTATGTCAAAGAAAAAGGCTACGATGTGCCGATGATCGCCAATATCTACATCATCTCTGCTGGCACCGCCAAGTTCATGAAGGGTGGCAACATCCCCGGCGGCTATATGAGCGACGAGTTCTTGAGCATCCTGGTCGAAGAAGCCAAGGCCGAGGACAAGGGCAAGGCCGCACGCCTACTGCGGGCAGCCAAGATGGTGGCCATCGCCCGCGGCATGGGCTATGACGGTGTGCACATCGGCGGCATGGGCCTGACAGCCGATATTTTCAACACCATCCTGAATACCGCCGATCAAATCCAAGACCAGTGGCGCCAATGGGCAGATGAGATCCATTACGGTCAACCCGATGGCTTCTACCTCTACAAGCCAGCAGTCGATGTCAACGGCAAAAAGACCGGCCTGAACACCACGGAACGGGCACCTCTTACGGAGGGCTACCAAGACAAACCGAAGCTAATGAAGTCTTACGGCCTGTCGCGCTTCTTCCATCACTGGGTGCTAACCCGTGACAAGCGCTTCTACGGCACCTTACGCAACACGATGGAGCGCAAGGAGAAGAAAAAAGGCATGCACCGCCATCACGGTATGGAACACATGGGCAAGGTCGTGCTCTATGGCTGTCTGGATTGCGGCGATTGCGGCTTGGAAACCACCATCTATACCTGCCCGATGACCCAGTGCCCGAAATGCCAGCGCAACGGACCTTGCGGCGGCAGCGCCGACGGCTATTGCGAGGTCTACCCGAAGGACAAGCCGAACTGGCGTTACTGCATCCACGTCAAAGCCTACCATCGCCTCAAGAAATACGGCGAGCTGGAGAAGATCGACTCCTATATCACGCCCCCTAACAACTGGGATTTCTTCGAGACTTCCGGTTGGAGCAACTATACGCACGAAAGGGACAATGCCGCTCATCGGCAGTACCTACCCACACCGGAGCTGCGGCCAGGAGCCGCTAGAGACAGAAGAACCGGAAAAGACACTGACAGTAAGTAGGAGCAAACAGTAGAAAGTAAGGAGAGAAGAAATGATCATTATTGGCGAAAAAATCAACGGTTTCATCAAGAGGACAATGGAGGCCATCGAGGCCAAGGACGAGGCTTACATTAAAGAGCTGGCAGTAAAGCAGACAGCGGGCGGCGCTGACTACATCGACGTTTGCGCTGGCACCATGCCAGACGTTGAGCGGGACACCATGGAGTGGCTGATGAACTTGGTCCAGGATGCCGTGGATACCCCCCTGAGCGTCGACAGCTCTGACCCCCAGGTGATCGTGGACATGCTGCCGCTGGCCAAAAAGCCCGGCCTGGTCAACTCGATCTCCAAAGAGGCCGGCAAGACCGAACTGGTGTTCCCGGCCATCGAAGGCACGGAGTGGAAAGTTGTTGCTTTGACCTGTAACAATGAGGGTATCCCGAACGATGCCGAAACCAAGTTTGAGATCGGCAAGCAGATCATCGAGGAAGCTGCCAGCTATGGCATCGGCCTTGACCGCATCTTCATCGACCCCTGCGTCACCACCTTGGCCACCACCCAGGACTGCCTGATCAGCTTCATTGGCGCTATGCGTCTGCTGCGCGAGGCTTATCCGGGTGTGCAGTTCACATCCGGCCTGTCCAACATCTCCTTCGGTATGCCTTACCGCAAGGCCATCAACATGCAGTTCCTAGCCTTGGCATTGTACGAAGGCATGGACAGCGCCATCATCGATCCGATGTCTGCCGATATGCAAGCCGTCCTGCACTCCGTGGAGGCACTGCTGGGCAAGGATGACTATTGCATGAACTACCTGTCAGCCTTCCGCGAGGGACTGTTCGGTGCCAAATAGTCTTCTCGGGCAAAGCCCTTTGTGACGAAGCTTGGCTCTTTTGAGACGCACCTTGGGGAGGGCATCTCGTTGCTCATTTCTATTAGGTCTGTTTAGAGCCGAACGGCTCTTTCAGGGATACGCCCTGAGGAGATTAGCTGAACTCTGAATCTATTGAAGGAGATAAGGAACATGGCAGAAATAAAGTCCGATATTGAGATTGCACAATCAGTAACGCCCAAGCCCATTACCGATGTGGCCAAAGAAGCCGGTGTCGACCAGAAGTACCTAGAGCTGCATGGCAACTACAAGGCCAAGGTGGACTACAACATCCTAAACGACCTAGCCGACCGCCCCAACGGCAAACTGATCTTAGTCACCGCCATCAACCCGACCCCAGCTGGTGAGGGCAAGACCACCACGACCGTCGGTTTGGCTGACGGTCTGCGCCACGTTGGCAAAAACGTCGTTGTCGCCTTGCGCGAGCCGTCCTTGGGCCCGGTATTCGGTGTCAAGGGCGGGGCAGCTGGCGGCGGTTGGTCACAGGTTGTGCCGATGGAAGACATCAACCTCCACTTCACCGGTGACTTCCACGCTATCAGCGCTGCCAACAACCTTTTGGCCGCCTTGCTGGACAATCATATCTACCAAGGCAACAAGCTGGACATCGACACCCGCAACATCATTTGGCGGCGCTGCGTGGACATGAACGACCGCCAGCTGCGCTTTATCGTTGACGGCTTGGGCGGCAAGTTCAACGGTGTGCCACGCGAGGATGGCTATGACATCACCGTGGCCTCTGAGGTAATGGCTGTGTTCTGCCTGTCTTCCTCAATTGATGACCTCAAGGAGCGTTGCGCTAGGCTGATCGTGGCCTACAACCGTTCCGGCGATCCGGTCACCGCTGGCGACCTGAACGCCCAAGGTGCCATGGCAGCACTGCTGAAAGATGCCCTGAAACCCAACTTGGTGCAAACTTTGGAGGGAACCCCCTCGTTTGTCCATGGCGGCCCCTTTGCCAATATCGCCCATGGCTGCAACTCCGTGATGGCCACTCAGATCGCCATGAAACTTGGCGACTTCGCCGTTACCGAGGCCGGCTTCGGCGCTGATCTCGGAGCTGAGAAGTTCTTGGACATCAAGTGCCGCTTCGCTGGCCTGAAGCCGGATGCCGTGGTTATCGTAGCCACCGTTCGCGCCCTCAAAAACCATGGCGGCGTAGCCAAAGCCGATCTGAACAACGAGAACTTGGCAGCCTTGGAGAAGGGCCTGCCCAACCTGCTGCAGCATGTCGAGAACATGACCCAGGTTTACAAGCTGCCCTGCGTGGTTGCCATCAACGCCTTCCCGACCGACACCGAGGCCGAGCTGAAGCTGGTCGAGGACAAATGCCGGGCGCTGGGGGTCAACGTTGCCTTGGCCACCCACTGGGCAAACGGCGGCAAGGGTGCCGTGGCCTTGGCCGAAGAAGTACTGCGCCTAGTCGAGCAGCCCAACAACTTCGAGTTCTCCTATGGCCTCGACCTGAGCATCGAGGAGAAGATCGAGGCCATCGCCAAGCGCATCTACCACGCCGACTCCATCGAGCTGACCGGTCCAGCTAAAGCCCAAGCCAAGAAGCTGACCGAGATGGGCTTTGACAAGGTGCCGATCTGCATGGCCAAGACCCAGTACAGCTTCTCGGATAACCCGGCTCTGCTTGGTGCCCCGAAGGGCTTTAAGATCTCCGTGCGCAACCTGAAGATCTCTGCCGGTGCCGGCTTCATTGTCGCTTTGACCGGTGACATCATGACCATGCCCGGCCTGCCGCCGGTACCGGCCGCCGAGAAGATCGATGTCGACAGCTCTGGCAAGATTTCCGGACTTTTCTAAACATGGACACGCTGTTCACAAAAAGAAGCTGCGAGGAATTCGTAGAGATACTGGCCTCTGCCGCCCCGGTTCCCGGCGGCGGCGGCGGGTCGGCATTGGTAGGTGCGCTCGGTGTTGCCTTGGGCAACATGGTTGGGTCGCTGACTGTTGGCAAGCCCAAATTTGCCGATGTCGAAGCCGATGTCATCGAATTGAAACGGCAAGCCGATGCCTTGCAACAGCGACTTTTGAACTTGGTTGCCAAAGATGCCGAGTCCTTTGAGCCCCTCTCCAAAGCTTACGGCCTGCCAAAGAGCACCGAAGCGGAGAAGGCCCATAAGGCCGAGGTAATGGAAGGCTGTCTGCGCGAGGCCTGTTCCGTACCACTGGCGATCATGGAGGCATGCGTAGAGGCGATCGATCTGCACCAACAGTTCGCAGCCAAGGGTACGCCGATTGCCATCTCCGATGTTGGAGTGGGTGTCAAACTCTGCCAGGCCGCGCTGCAAGGTGCCAGCCTGAATGTCTTCATCAACACTTCATCGATGATTGACCGTGACTACGCCAAGGCCACCGAGGACAAAGCGAACAAGATGCTCGCCGACTATGTTCCAAAAGCGGAAGCGATCTTCACAGACGTTGCGGGACGTTTCAAGTAACTTAACAGACAAGCATTTAGAAAGGGATACCCCGAACGGCGTATCCCTTTCTGTTTAAAGAAAGGACTGAACGTGGCAACGATACTCAAAGGTGCTGAGGTAGCAGAAGCCCTCAATGCTGAAATAATCAAGGAATCCGAGGCATTGAAAGCCGCGGGCATTGAGCCGACGCTGGCAATTCTGCGCGTCGGCGAGCGCGGTGACGACATCTCCTATGAGAAAGGAGTTACCAAGCGTGCCGAGAAAGTCGGAGTAGCCATCAAAAACGTGCTGCTACCGGCTGATGTCTCTCAAGAAGTGCTGATCAAAACGGTAGAAAAGCTGAATGCCGACAAATCGGTTCACGGTGTGCTGATGTTCAGGCCCCTCCCCAAGCACATCGATGAAGACACAGTATGCAACGTCCTCGACCCGGCCAAGGACATCGACGGTATCACCGATGCCTCAACTGTCGGTGTCTTCACTGATAACAGCTCGGGATTTGCTCCCTGCACCCCATCAGCTTGCATGGAGATACTTGAGCACTTCGGCGTGGATGTCAAGGGCAAGCGGGCAGTGGTCGTCGGCCGCAGCCTGGTAGTCGGCAAGCCGGCCGCGATGATGCTCCTGAAACGCAATGCCACCGTGACTGTTGCCCACTCCCGTACTACTGACCTGCCGGCCGTGGTGCGCGAGGCGGACATCGTCATCGCCTGTGTTGGTCGTGCCAAGATGGTCGATGCCAGCTATCTCAGTCCCGGCCAATTCGTGATCGATGTCGGCATCAATGTTGCCGATGACGGTTCGTTAGCTGGAGATGTCGATTTCGAGGCAGCCAGCGCCATCGTTGAGGCAATCACCCCGGTTCCCGGCGGTGTGGGCACCGTTACCACCAGTGTCAACTTAAAGCATGTGGTGGAAGCGGCCAAGAACCAGTGTGGCTAAGTGTCAATTGCCCAAGGGTGTCGGGCGGAGCAGTCAAGCACAGTGGACGTGAAGCCCATTAGCCAATGACTTGAAATGCTTGGCTTTGCTACTGTGAGATAAATAGAACTGAACATGAAACCACCCGGGACTGGCACTGGTAAGTCTGCCTTTCACCCGGGTGGTTACAGTTTTATAACACTTAGCCACCACTCATCCTACACCCTCTTTTCGGGCTGAAGAATATTGCAATATAGACATCAGGCGCTGCACTGGATCAACAAAATATAATGATAGAGATGATTGTCGGGGTGTTTCAGTCACTCTTTATCCTATAATTGGAATGACTCAAGTAGGCGCTGGGAACTTCAATGTGTGAGTTAGCGGTGAAGGGTATCCAAAAGGAGGAGTTTTTTGCAGTTCGATTCACTCAGGGACTATTCTCTTATCACCGGGGTCGGCATCCAGGTAGTGGACAGATCCGGTGTGTCTTCGTATGTCACGGATCAGTACCTGAAAACTCAGGAGGCCTTGGAGTTCCTTGCTGACCTTCTCAATGTCGGCGAGCAAATCAAAGACGTGAAAACCAAGAGCATGATTCGCTCTGCCGAGTATGGCGGGCTGTACACATTTTTGGATCCCTGTGGCCTCACCTATATCACCACCCCTATCGTCAAGGGCAACACCTTTAGCCGCTTCGTGATCGGCGGTCCAATCATCCTTTCTGATATTGACGATTACTTGAATTTTGAGGTGCTGCCACGAACAGCTAGTGCCAATATCGGCTTTCAGGATGCCTTGGACATCGTCAGCGCCATCCCCGTCTGCGACCCAACGCTGGTTTCTGCCTTCTCCGAACAGCTCTTTGTGAACACCGCCTTTATCACCGGCGGCAAATTGTCCGAGAACTATCTTTCAGACGACATGATGCCTAGTGTTACCAATACTTACACCTACGACAAAGACACCGAACTCGCCCATCTCCGCGTTAGACGCTATATGCATGACGACAAAGAGAAGGTCAACGAACAGTACCGCTTGCTGAAGACCCTCCAAAGCCAAGAGGAATTGCAGGCCAAGATGCTGCTGAACGAAATACTGGAGCAAATACTCTTCCATCCACGCAACAATATGGACTTCATCAAAAACCGCGTTGTTGAGTTGATATCGATTATGACCAACTCGGCCATGCGCAACGGTGCCGATGTTAAGATCGTTGCCCAATTGCGCAACCGAGCATTTTTAGAGGTGGAAGACCACAAGACCTTAGACGACATTGTAATGTGGCTGAACCAACTGTTCGATCTGTTCTCATCCTACACCTTCCGAAACCCTCACTCCAAACATGCTGAGGCCATCAAGAAGTCCTTGGGATATATGCTGGAGCACTATGACGAGAAAATCACATTAAACGATGTTGCAGCCCATGTCTCGTTCAGCCCGACCTACCTTTGCACGATGTTCAAAAACGAGATGGGGCAAAGCTTTAAAGGTTGCCTAAACCGCATCCGTATCGAGAAGAGCAAAGAGCTGATGCCGAACCACGAACTGAGCATAGCTGACATCAGCTACAAGGTGGGCTTTGCCGACCAGAGTTATTTCGCCCGCGTCTTCAAGCAGTACGAAGGCATCACCCCGTACCATTACCGGTTGACCAGCAAGCCTTCTGACCCTGAACTGTAATATTTCCCCGTCCAGCAAGGGTCGCAAATTTTACCTATTCTCAACATTTGCCGACGTTCTTCTACCGTTTGCCGATTGCTTGGGAAGACTTATTAAAAGTTTTCGCAATTTGTGTGATTTCTTATGGATTATCGAGAAATTAATACAAGAATTCAAGTGTCCTGAACTGTATGATTAGCACAGTGCTTGGGCGAACCATTTTTCAGTAACACAATATTCTATTCATTTGATTTGAAGGAGATGTCGGCTTATGGGAAGACAGAACGTAACAAATGTTGCTTATACGGATCTTAAAGATTTCGTATACGGCAAAGCAGTTCACCCCGTTACGACGAAGCGGGGACTCGTAATCGGTGGGGGCACCATCATGCCTGAGGTGAACTTTACCCTGCCTACAATGCTTGTCGAGAAAGACACGATGCCGGAAGTGCTCGATATCTACAGAGAGATCGCTGATGGTATCTGCCAGCGTGCCGTGGAGATCGAAGTTCCTGGTGTCCAGCTAGAGTGCGAGTGGGTGCCTCAGACTACTTTTGAGCCTGAGTGGGGCATTCAGCACATGGAAGTCATCGAAGAGGTCTGTGAGTCCTACTTCCAGAAGTATGGCCTGAAAGTGGCCGTTCGTTCCACCCCGGTCGATGTTCGCGAGGTCGGCTCCCATGAGGGTCTGGAGCACATGTGGCATGGCAAACTGTGGGACAAGGTCGTCCGCTCCATGGAGGGAAGCGCCGCAGCCGGCAATGACTTCCTGTCCATCGAGTCCATCGGCGGCAAGGATGTTCACGACGAAGGTCTGCTTTTCAACGACATCTCCAAGATCATCTTCGGTCTCGGCGTCCTCGGCGCTCGCGACATGGAGAAGCTCTGGGGCATGATTGTTGACGTTGCCGCAAAGCACAAGGGCACTGTCGCTGCTGGCGATACTGCTTGCGGTTTTGCTAACACTGCTATGGTTCTGGCTGAGCAGAACTACATCCCGCGCGTCCTCGGCGCCACCGCTCGCGTCGCCGCCGCTGCTCGCTCCATGATCGCCATGGAGATGGGTGCTGTCGGCCCAGACAAGGACTGCGGCTATGAGGGTGTCATCGTCAAGGCCATGACCGGTAAGCCGATCACCATGGAAGGCCATGTGGCTTGCGTTGCCCACCTTTCCCGCGTTGGTAACATTGCTATCTGCTGCGCTGACCTGTGGAGCAACGAGTCCATCCAGCACATCAAGCTGCTCGGTGGCTTTGGTGAGGTCGTTGGCCTGGAGCAACTGGCCTATGACTGCCGTTTGCTGAATGGTGCCCGTGCGAAGAGTGAAGACACTGCTCTCTTGCTGCGCGACCTTTATGCCGATAGCGATAGCTATCTGGATCCGCATGCCTACATCCTGCGCCCGGACGTTGCGCTGGAGATCGCCAAGGGCATCGTCGCCGAGAAGCCCAATGACTTCCTGCGCGTCAAGAAGGCCTGCGAGATGGCTGTCAAGGTCATGCTTGATGGTTACAATAGCAAGAAGCTTCGCCTCTCCGATCAGGAGCTCGGCTACCTGAACAAGCTCGGCGAGGACATTGCCGCAATCACCAACGATGAAGGTGCCTTCATCGAGCAGCAGCTTGCTGAGAACGCGGACAATCCGAAGTTCAAGAAAGAGCTGTACGACCTGTAAGACGCTTGCTGCCTAAGGTTGTAGCCTTCAGGCAAATAGTTCTTATGAACACAAACCGGATTCTGAGAGATCAGGGTCCGGTTTGCTTTTTGATATGAAAACCAGTCATTTCGTTGCTGTTTTATATCGACGCACTGCATTGGGGCGGAACACTGGCTGCGACCGGGCGGACGCAGTTGCTGCGACCGGGCGGACGCAATTGGCTGCCTCATAAATACAGCAGCATACCGAAAAAGGTCACCGTATTCTGACCAGCGCTATAGTTCATACCCAGTTGCTTGGACAACACAGTGACATTGATTCCACAAGCTTCTAGAGGAATAAAGAAATTCTCAGGATGCACACAGGGATGCCCCGGATAAGTACACTGAGCACAACTATTGCAGGAGTCCGAACCGAAAACCCGGTAAGGCTGGTTGATGTCTATCTGAGCCAAGGCAGTATCTTGGTTATGAACGACAATTCTGGCCACGTTCGCTTCTCCCGCCATTGCCTCCTGGCCATCTTCGACCAATAACTGCCGACAGTAGTCGTTGATTCTCATCAATTTGTCAAAAAGGCGGTGGCCAGCAGCCATCATTCCTTCAAAGTCAAAAGAGTCCTCAATATCGGAAACCTCATTGAAGATGGTTCCCTTACTAAAAGACTTGCAAAGGCCGATGAGGTCCTCGAAGTCTCCGACACCTGGCGGACAGTTCCACGTCTTAGCAAAACGCCCACAGGTGTTATAGTCACACATGTGGCGCATGTCATAACTGAAATCGAGTATATCGGTCTGAAAATGTCGGACTTGTGACAATCCGAGGCTTTCAACGAATGCTTCTATCTGGCTTTTGGTATCAGCCATGCACCACACCCTGTCTCCAGCCTCGGATCGTCTTGTTGTTATGTTGCCGTAAGCCGGTGACTAGACCTCGAAGGACATATTGTCCATGAACTGGTCGTTGAACATCGGGTGAGCCGCCAGATCGATCTCCTGGCCGCCCTTTGCCACCTCGGCAAGGCCGGCGCGAGCACTCTCGTTTAGGCAAAGCTTCACTGCCCCACTCAAGGAACTGTTGCCGATAGCCTGAACACGGCCTTCAAAGCTATGCGGCAGCATCCCGGTAATCAGGGCACTCTGGGGGTTGAGGTTTTGCCCGAAGCCACCTGCCAAGAATATCTTCTTGGGAATATCGCCGCCCATCACCGCCATGATGATCTCCAAGCCTGTTCTGGTAGCACTTTTGGCCAATTGGAACTGTCTCAGGTCGCGCTGATTGAAGTACACCTCACCGCTGCCCTCAAGCTCAGGATTCTTGGCCAACACCACTCGGCTGTCCTCAATATCATCGTTCATCAGGCCAGTCTCGTCGATCATCTTCTCCCGCACCAGCACGGCCATCAAATCGAGAATACCGGAGCCGCAAATGCTGACAGGAGGGGCAGCACCGATTGTCTGCAAGTCCCAAGTGCCACCTGCGAATTTGACCACTGAAACCGCGCCACGAGTGCTGCCGGAACCACATTCGATGTTACCGCCTTCAAAGGCCGGTCCAGCAGCAGTTGATGTGCAGATAACCTTGTCGCCACGCTTGAAAATCATCTCGCCGTTGGTACCCATGTCCATCAGGATGAAATCGTCCTCGGCACCAAGTGAAACCAGACCGGCGGTCAAATCGCCGCCAACATAGGCAGAGATGAATGGCACCACGGTACACTCGCAGCTCAAGGTATCCGTCTTGAAGATATCCTGGTAAGGAGTGTCAATTGCGTAATCATAAGCTGGTGTAAAGGGCACGAAACCAAGCGAGCGACAAGGCAGACCCAAGAGAATATAAGTCATGGTGGTATTGCCAGCGATGACCACCCTCTTGACCTGCCCGGCATCGATGCCGCTGTCCTTGACCATGTTGCTGATTGCCTTGTCGATCTGTTTGGTAATCAAAGCCGAAAGCTCTGATGAGTCATCAAGCGAGCAATTGATGCGGGAAACCACGTCAGCACCATACGGCAACTGTTCATTGAGCGAAGCAAAGGATGCCAGCTCAGTGCCGGTTTCGACCACCAAGAGCTTACCGACCACGGTAGTCGTACCGATATCGACCGCAATAGCTAAGTCGGAATTGCGAGCATCTTCAACTGCTGAGCGGTCAACCAGCTCATCAGCACTGGGGCCATCGAAGTCTACTTGGATAGCATAGCCGCTGTCGCTTTCTTGGCTAGGTATCAGGACCTCCATATCGTCCATAACGTAAGTACGGCATGCCAAGCGCTTCTTGCCGTTCACGGTGACCCGGCATTTTCCGCAACGGCCAATGCCGCCGCAGTCGGCATGGATCGGAAACTCCTGTTCCCTGATTATCTCCAGCAAATTCTTGCCGACCTCGACTTCAATTTCCTTGTTCAACTCTGAAAAACTGACTGTTTTCTTCTCTTCAGCCATTGTTGCTCCTCCGAATCTATGTTCCAGCGTGCTAATAGGATGTTGGGTTTTAAGCCTCTATGAAGTGTATCATTATCGCCGGTCATTATCCTCCATCTTTAAAAGGAAATCGTCAAAGTAACATATAAAAACCAAAAACTGTAACCCTTGTGTGCTAGTTGCAGGGGCGGACTGGAACCGGCACCCTCCGGGCAATGAGCCCCGGCGAGCTGGCTTGCTGCTCTGCCCTGCGGTGCTGTGGTGCGTCACAATACCCATAGGCGCTTGGATAGACCGGAGGGTTTAACTGGGCGCTCTTTTTTATGAGCACCAGCGGATGCCTTGTGCAGACTTTGGCGCTCTAGTGTAACGTGGCACTTTCAGCCCATCAATAATCCGGGTTTAGCGTCACATTCTTTTGTTCGGCCCAAGAAAAGTCAATCAACAATCTGACCTGAGCGGACGCACATTGCGTTCAGCCTGTCGTTGCCATAGGGCAGAATGCCTACTTTGAGGAAAAAGCGACGGAGAAGACCCCTTTGTCTGACCGATAAAGCCTTCCCCGCCCAACAACGCACGGTTAGGACTGCACAGAGACAGGTGTTATGTTGCGGGCATTCAAACGCATTTGCAAGCGATCAGGCACTGGGGGCGCCGAGGACATCGGCCGGGTCGCACTCCAAGCCGCCCCATACGACCCCAGCAGACTCCAATGCCCCGGGCGTAAGGCTCGGGAGACGATGATGAAGCATGTGGGCTGGAAAGGTTGAGAATCACTTCACTATCCCTCTGCTAAACTAGCGCCTACAGCCATAAGGCCCATGTTCTGGTTGAGAATCACTTCACTATCCCTCTGCTAAACTAGTGCAAGTTGCCCCCTGCGCCTACCCAATGTTGAGAATCACTTCACTATCCCTCTGCTAAACTAGTGCGTGAGTGGACGCACCCTTGCTAGCTCGTTGAGAATCACTTCACTATCCCTCTGCTAAACTAGTATCGAACGCGGCAACGATACCTTGTCCGATGACTACCTCTGCATCAAGTATCGTCAAGGATATCAAAGCGGCCTGAGCATCGAATCTGCAAACCCTTCAAAAACAGATCTTAACATACTGCCACTCGCGCTGTCGCAGCTCATCGACTATCTAGAAGGGAAGGAACAAATATGAAACAATGGACAGATTTTATCGCACGTACGAATGCCGGCGGCTGGAGATTGAAAGGAGTTAGAACCAAAATCGTGTACCATGACGGCATACCAACCCTTGAAACCGAAACCGTAGATACCCTGATCACAACTAGAGGTAAACCTTCTGACAACATCCTGAAACTCCACATTGATATCAACGTTCCGTATACGCTAGAACAGGAGACCGATAGACGAATCCTAGCAATCCCGATAGATAAGTTTGAGGAGCTAGCAACAGAAATAGGCGATGTTGACAAAACAGGCCGTCGAATCTATACTATCAGTCCTGATGAAGCGTATAAGAACTATCTGTAGAGGAAGGAGCAAGTCATAGAGCTGATAGTCGCAGCAGTCATTGTAGGTGCGTTGGTCGTTGCCTTTAGAGACTTAGCCAGATGCAAGACAAAAGGCAACGACGACCCGGTTGCTTGGGAGTTTACGAATGCAGGTAAACGCAAGACCAACGAGTGGTATAAACAGTCAATGTCTGCTAAAGAATTTAACGAATTGCTAAAATCCGGTGTCATCAAGCGAAAGGACAATGACGACTGCGATTAGGTTGAGAATCACTTCACTATCCCTCTGCTAAACTAGTTTGACAGCTTGCCAGCTAGCTTGAAAAGTTGAGAATCACTTCACTATCCCTCTGCTAAACTAGTTAAACAGGGGTCTTTACTGCTGGGAGGTTGAGAATCACTTCACTATCCCTCTGCTAAACTAGATAGAAGGTTATTTGCCTATCGGCTCATGTTGAGAATCACTTCACTATCCCTCTGCTAAACTAGAACGGAGCTAGGCACCTTCGTTGATAACGTTGAGAATCACTTCACTATCCCTCTGCTAAACTAGTGAACCCTTTGACCGACGGCTCAGACAAGGTTGAGAATCACTTCACTATCCCTCTGCTAAACTAGACCTACCTTTGCTTTCTGTTTGACAACAGTTGAGAATCACTTCACTATCCCTCTGCTAAACTAGGGATTCCTTATGCCTTAGAACAACTCATGTTGAGAATCACTTCACTATCCCTCTGCTAAACTAGACGGGCTAAGCTCGTTTGCTATCTCACAGGTTGAGAATCACTTCACTATCCCTCTGCTAAACTAGTATCGTTGATAACCCCTTGACGAAATCTGTTGAGAATCACTTCACTATCCCTCTGCTAAACTAGAACCACGCAACAATCAATCAAAACGCTGGTTGAGAATCACTTCACTATCCCTCTGCTAAACTAGATTAACGCGGCTAGACGAAGCGTTTGAGTTGAGAATCACTTCACTATCCCTCTGCTAAACTAGCTGCGTTACCTCGGGTATGCGGTTTTGGGGAGTAAGCCCGTTCGGACATCACCTATTCTATGCCATACCCGAACGGGCGGGTGGCATCATTGCACACCAGCAGGAGGCCACCATGGCCACGGCCCCGTCGAAGCGCTGTCGGAACAAACAGCAGCCCTATCGTGCCGCCCTCTGCTGTGGGCCTTTGCCCGTTGCTTGGTTCCGTGAGGCCGCCTCGGCTTGCGCCCCCTTGTCTTCCAAGGACATCTGCCGGCAATCAGCGACCCCCTTATTGCCTTTCTGCTTATCGTGAATCGGGGCCAGGACCTCGGACACAGACAAGTCCATCATCCTTAAATAGTATTCCCGGCGGGCCTCGGACATTACTTTTATTCCGTTAAACTCGACCGGGACCTCGTCGAAGATAGCCTGGACCACATCCTTGTCCCAGCGGCCAACAATCCTGCTTACCGCCTCTATGGCGGCACCGTCTCCGGTATTCCTCAAAAACTCGGCTGGCTTGATGTGGTGCCCTTTTTCATCCAAATAAGCATTGGTGAACACCTCATATGCATCCTGCCTTATCAGGGCAGGGTCGTTGATCCTATGCTCAAAGGTCGTATCCGCACGTTTATTGCTAAAAGCATTGCCGTTGTCAAAAACCGGCGCCAAGCCGATATGGCGGTAGTCGGCATCTTGCAGTATGCCCCAATTGGTGTTGTTGCGGTCGTTGTTGTGGATGATGAAATCGATGACGAACATATCCCAGAACCGTTGCTCGATGTCCCCGGCCGCCTTGCCTGCCTCAGAAAGCTCGATGACCCTCAATATCTCAGACAAGTCTGTCCCTGATCCAGATGTGACGTCATCGCCCATTGAGGGCAGATAGCTGTTCTTTATGCTCTTAAAATCGGTAAAGCGCAGGCCTTGGCGCTCAAAGTCCTTGCACGCGACGACGAGCCTGCCGTCACGGACTCCCAGCATGGTCTCATGCACAGGCACACGCAAGGCCGCATATATCTTTGATCCGAGGTACTCGCTGAGCGGGCTTGAGGTATATGACACCTGTGGACTCTTCAGGCCTTTGGTCGTTTTCGGGAATTTCAACAACCATCGCTCTGAGCCGATGTCTATGCCGAGTTTCTGCCCTGCGTCGCCGGCATAGTACTTGTTGTTCTTTGGATGCTTGTTGAAATCCACTATGAAGCCTTCTGCCACGCTCATCGGCGCCTAATCTCCTTGTAATCGAATTGGCCCACTGGTTTTTGTGAATGCTTGCACCCTTTGGGCTTGTTGGACCCAAAACAAACCGAAGGGCGGCCCATCAATGCCCAACAGGATACCACCGTGGCGGCGGGGCCGTCAAACGCCGGGAAACTCCTTCATTGCCCGGCGGCTCGGGAGAAAAAACTTGTCTCTGTCAAACCGGCGTCGACACCGCCCGCAGGGCCTTGGATGGCGGGGCGGCGGCCGGCTGCTTTCACTTCCTTACTTTCTTTCACTTCTTTACCTCTCTTTCCCTATATCTTCTTTATCACTTGTGCTATAACGCAGCTATTCCCATTCATCGCCCCAAGCCACATTCGGCAAAGATCGACCCGAGGTTCTGGACGTCGTCGCTGGGGGAGTGCAGCCTAGCCGCACACCACCTCTTCGGCGCACTGCTGTCCATGTGCGACAGCGCCGGTAACGCCGATGCGTCCACCACGCTCAACCTGTACGCCGGTGCACTCCCCGACAACGACGCAAGGGCCGCAGAGGCCATCGGCGGCATACTCTCTGCCCCAAGGGAGTGACGAATCCATGATGACGGAACATTGTACCAGCTCTGTACCAGTCGGCCATTTTTAGCTCTGAAAGAAACAGGCCAGCGACCTTGAAAACAGCCTCTGACCTGCGTTTTTATCTGGAGCCAATGACAGGACTCGAACCTGCAACCGCCTGATTACAAATCAGATGCGCTACCGTTGCGCCACATTGGCTCAAGCAGTTAGTTTAACTGAAAATACCTTCCAAGATAATCCCTTGCATCATCTAATATTATATGATATATAATATTATTGTCAATGTAAGCGGGGCAAGATGTCCCGATATGATGACATGGCCTTTACCGTCCATTAATAAGCCGTATCCCCTAGAAGGAGGTGTGCATTTTGAGTTTTCCGATCTCAGCCGCTTTACTTGATGCCTGTGTGCTTGCCCAACTGTCTACCAAGGACAGCTATGGTTATGAGGTCACCCAGGAGTTGAGTAGCCGTCTGCGGGTTTCTGAGTCGACCATCTATCCTGTGCTCAGGCGCCTACAAACCACAGGCCAGCTCTCCACCTATGATCAGCCTTTTCAAGGCCGCATGCGCCGCTATTACTCCTTGAGCGACCAAGGTGCTGTTCAGCTGGAGAACTACCGGGCAGACTGGAAACAGTTCTCAAGCAACATCAACAAAATACTGGAAAAGGAGAAGTAATGGATACCAGTAGCTATCTCTCTCAACTTGAGGCTCTGCTTAGTGGGCTGCCGTCGGTTGAGCGTCAAAATGCCGTCGCCTACTATGCCGAATACCTGCTGGACGCCGGTGCGGAGGACAGCGCAGCTGCTGTTCGGGTCCTAGGCACACCGGAAAGCCTAGCAGCGCAAATCAAGGCGGATGTAGCGATGAGCGACATTGATCCGGCTGCATGGCAGACAAGCTTTGACAGCCTCGCTCCGGGATCGGGCCTAGGGATGCCCCCGGCAGCTTCACCTGCAGCAAACTACACCGCCACGCCAGAGTGCGCGGTGCCCTCACCTAACCAAGCCTCCCCTGCCCCTGAAAAGAAGCGGTCGACAGCCCGCACGATCCTGATTGTGATTTTGGCTATTTTCGCTTTACCTATTGGGGCACCGCTGGCCATAGCTATTATCGCCTTGGCTTTCTCACTGATAATCACGATCGGTGCCGTTCTATTATCGATACTCGTAGCCGGGCTATCGGTCGGGCTAGCCGCCTTGGCCACCATTATTGGTGGCTCTATGCTGCTGTTTGAGAGTTGGCCGCATGGGCTTTTTCTGATTGGCGCTGGACTGATAGTCCTTTCCCTCTCGCTGCTCTTTGATATGGGCGTGTTCCACTTAATACGCCTAGCACTCAAGGGTATTGCCCGGATGTTTAACGCCATCCGTAAAAAACTGAGCAAGCGGACACAGCTAAGCTCAAAGAACTTGGAGGCCAACCATGTCTAAGGCAGTTAAGGTCATCCTGATTGTTGCTGCGTCCTGTATGGCATGCGGCATTGTTATGGCAGGCATCGGATTGGCTTGGGGCGGTTTTACGCGTTCTTACTCGATTTTCTGGCAAGACGGCTTGCGTGTTGTCACCCCTGCCAGTTACCGAATGCAAGATTTCTCTCAAGCTTTCGAGAGGTCAGAACGGCTGACAATTCGCGCTGATGCCTGCACACTGCAGTTCGTCCAAGACAGCAAATACAGTGTTTCCGGACACTATGACCCGACCTTTTGGGATTTGGATATTGACCAGACATCTGAGGGTATCCAAGTCAAACTGACTCCTAAATCCAACTATCTCGGAAACGTCAATTTCGGCATTATTGGGGCTCACGACAACGCGACGGCCAATCTGGTGATCGGATATCCGGACAAAGCACCTCCTGACAGTATCGACATAACCACCAATGCCGCCAGCCTTGACCTTACGAGCATTGTTGGCAACTCGGTTTCGCTGAGTTCCAACGCTGCATCCGTGCATGTTGGACAGTTGGACTGCCAACATCTGAGCCTGAGCATGAATGCCGGCTCAATGGACTTCAACAACCTGAATGCCAGCAAGTCAGCGAGCATTGACTTGAACGCGGGCAGTTTTGAAGCCAAGAATTCCGCCTTGAGCAATTTGGACTTCGATATGAAGGCCGGATCATCACGCATCCAAGGCATCTTGCTAGGCGATAACTACGTCCATGTCTCTGCCGGGTCGGCTGATTTTGATTTGGCGCAACCCAAGAGCAACCTAAACATCACCGGCACTGCCAATGCCGGCAGCCTCACCATCAACGGGCTGCGTCCTAGGGAAAGCGACAACAACGCCAACCAAGGGCCCAATGCCGGCTTGACTAATGTCACGGCCACGGTAAACATGGGTTCGGTAGACATTATGACCCGCTAGGAAGGTGCCGGTTAAGTCACACTTCCATCCCACACGACTCCCGAGCTGCAATTTTTCTCCCTGCTGATCAGGGGAAAGATTGCCGGTCAAACCGACAATGACTGCAGTTTGGGATTGATCGGCATCTCCCTAGGGAGATGCTTCCCTATACCTCATCACCGCGCCTTTGATAATGCAGCCGCTGCTCACACATGTCGCCCCAGAAGCGCTTAGACATGAAACCCCGTTGAACAACGGGGTTTCGCCTTTCCGGGATGGCAATGGTTTGGTAGAAGCACCGCCAAAGCTCTTGGAACTTATCTTCCTCCACAGTCGGTAGCGATAACGCTTGTGGCAGCCCCTCTACCAGCCACCATCGTTCAGTGTCGAACACGCCCGACAGCTGATGCCGCGAGTCATGGATGATAAAGGGCTGGACGTTGAAGCGGGCGGCAAAATGCCCCATGATCAGCGGCACCACCGAAGCCCTAGGCCGGATATGCGAGTAGAACAAGCCACTGCCGACATCAGCAAAACGGGCAAACTGGATCATGGCATGAGCCTCAGTTGACACCCTCTGGATAATCGCCTCAGCCTCGGCAACTGCCGGAGCCGCCAAATGGCCCAGGGAACGGTGACCGCCCCTCATGGTGTAACGCAAATAACGCAGTATCGTGCCGCCCCGGCTAGGATCCTCGGCTAAGAAGCATTCCTTAACCTTCTGGTAGGCGCTGGCACCCAGTTTACCTATAATACCGTCTCGAACCCGTTCGGCTAGCGCAAGATCGGTAATGATCGGCACATCAGAATCAAAAAGTGAGGCCTGGGTCGCCTCGTCGATAACGATGTTCGTCGGACACTCATGTTGCCGAAAGGCCACGAAGACCGCCGTCAACAGCCCTTCCAGCGTGCCATCACAAAGATACCTCAGTTGATACATGCCAAAGCATCCGAATCGGCAAAGGAAGGCACAGGCGCAAACCGTGCCGAGAAGGGCAGCGTAGCAGGATGGACGGGGGAAGCCTTAGCGGCAACAGTGGCAGTGCCAGCGGCACGGTCGGCGGTGGCAGCAGCGGCGGCAACAGTGGCAGTGCCAGCGGCACGGTCGGCGGTGGCAGCAGCGGCGGCAACAGTGGCAGTGCCAGCGGCACGGTCGGCGGTGGTAGCAGCGGCGGCAGTTGTAGCGGCAGCGGCGGTGACGATGGCAGCAGCACTGTCCGCGCCGCCGACCGCGCCACTGGCACTGTCGCCCATGGGCAAGTTGCCAGCAGTCGCACTGTCGGCAGCCTCGCCCTCAAAGAGGCTCAACTGCCCATCGTCTTGCCGCCTCAAGCGACGACGGGCAGACTCGGTCAGAGACTTGTGAATAGTGAGCGGGTCAAAAAGCACACCGGCATCCATCTGGCCTTTACATGTGACAAAGAGGCGGGCACGCTTCAAGGTGATGTTCAGGCGGCGTAGATCGTCGAAGTCTAGCCGCCGCTCACGCCGGGCAACCAAGATCCGTTTCGCCCCGCGCACACCGATACCCGGAACCCGCAACAGCAGCTCATAGTCAGCCTTGTTCACCTCCACCGGGAACTGCTCCATGTGGTTTAACGCCCAATTGGCCTTGGGATCGATCAGCGGGTCTAAGAAGGGGTGCTCAGCATCAATGATCTCGTCCACATCGAACTGGTAAAAGCGCATCAGCCAGTCTGCCTGGTAAAGCCGATGCTCCCGCAGCAATGGTGCCTCGCGCACCCCAGCCAACAACGGATCGTCGTTCACCGGAATGTAGGCACTGAAAAAGACCCGCTGCATCTCCAGTTTCCGGTACAGCTCTGCCGAAAGCCTCAGTATTTGGTAGTCGCTCTCCGGACTGGCACCGATCACCATCTGGGTGGACTGCCCGGCCGGCACGAAACGGGTGCGCCTTACGGCAGAGAGCCGCTTGTCCTGATAGTTGGCCTTGATGCCATCACGGACAAAGCGCATCGGCGGCAGGATGTGATGGGCGGCCTTTTCCGGAGCAAAAACACTCAGGCTTTGCGCCGAGGGAAACTCAATGTTCAGGCTCAGGCGGTCGACCAGCACGCCTAGCCGCACTAGCAGCTCATCAGAGGTGCCGGGGATGGCCTTGGCATGGATATAGCCCCGGAAGCCATATTCCTGCCGCAGCAGGCGTATGGCCTCGCACATCAGTTCCGTGGTACGATCCGGCGTACCCAACACGCCAGAGGAGAGGAACAGACCTTCGATATAGTTGCGGCGATAAAAGCCGATGGTCAACTCGGCCAGCTCCTGCGGTGTAAAAGTGGCTCGCGGCGTGTCATTGGAGCGGCGGTTCACGCAGTAGGCACAGTCATAGGAGCAGGCGTTGGAATAGAGTACTTTCAGCAGTGACACACAACGCCCGTCTGCTGAGAAGCTATGGCAGATGCCGGAAGTCGAGGTGGACCCCAACTGCCCTTTAACTGCCTGTCGTTCTACCCCACAGGAAGTGCAAGCCACATCGTATTTAGCAGAATCTGCCAGAATGCCCAGCTTCTCGATCAACTCCATACAACCTGCCTCCAAAATCTCAAAGTACTCCCCTATCTTGCATATCAGGCACCACGCAGAGCACGAAGGAGCCAATGCCGAACCTCCGACCCCCATTTACTGGCCACTGTGGAATGCCGTTTTACCACAACAAGGGTACACGAACAGATGTTCGATGTCAAGCTCAGAAAACACTCCTGATGCACAAGGGGCATCCCCAGCGTCCGACTCCCACCCACCAGTGGCGGCTCCCACAGCGGGTTGATGCACAAGGGGCATCCCCAGCGTCCGACTCCCGCCGGTTCCTGAGTTCCGTGGTTCCATTCCATTCGGCACGTTCGATGGCATCTTCCAAAGCTCCGGTCTCCTGATGTATAATGCCTGAAGTCCTCACTTCGTGCTTACTTGCATTGCTTGACCGCATCATGCTCAATGCTATATCAAAATACTGCGACCGGCGCCTTTGTCTTAACCGGTGTGGCGTTGGCTTTTATTTGCACCCTCTCTTTTATTGGAATTGCCATCTGTAATCTGCAATAAATGGAAGAGTTCCTTGAACAGGAGAAGCAATCGTATATATGAATGCTATCGAGAACACAGTTGAAAGCAGTCGCACCAAGCTTCTGAACGTTGTTGACATTGAGGCGGTGAAGGGGATACTGGAAGCTTTCAACGAAACCACCAAGCTGATGACCAATATCGTCGATACCGACGGCCGGTCGATCTTCTCTCGCCAGCACTTCTCCAAATGCTGTTCGTTCTGTAAGCTTATCTACGGCATGAAAGGTGGCTTGGAGCGCTGCCGTGAGGCCTACCGGCGCTATGGCAAACAGGCAGCCATCCTAGGTGAGCCCCATATCTTCCGCTGCCCGGCCGGCCTTGTCGAGTGGGCAGCCCCCCTGATAGTCGACAGCGAGCACTTGGGATCGGTGATTTGCGGTCAGGTGCTGATGTGGCAGCCAGACAACTTTTTCTGGGCTGAACTGCGAGAACTCAACTGTGGCCTCACTGACGATTACACGCTGCTCTTCGAATCGGTGAAGGAGCTTCCCGTTATATCATCTTCCGCAGTCCAGGGCGCGTCGTATTTGATGCAGATTATCGCCAACCATATTGTGATGTCAGATCAAAACAGGCAAGTCTGCACCAAGGCAACCGGCCACCAGCAGCCTTTGCCACGCTGGGAAGGCGGCGGCGGCCAACAGCTACAAAAAGAGCTCGGCGAGAGGCCGACCGCCTACGTCTTTGCCGAGGAGCAGGAGCTAATGTGCAAGGTCAAGCTAGCTGAAGCCGATGCGGCGCAGGTGCTGATGCAGAAGCTGTTGGTCGATATCGTAGCGATGAGCGGCAACGACATCGACTTCGTGCGCACCAGCATACTTGAGTTATGCGTACTGATCTCTCGCAGTGCGGTCGAGGCCGGAGTCGATCTGAAGCAGTCCATCGACAACGACAGCCGAATGCTCGACGATATCCATAAGCAAACAACGATAGACGCAATCTGCGTACGCGCCCAAATAGCCCTAGCTTACTATCTGGAATGCGTTGCCGCCCGCCGGGAGCAGCCCTCCCACTGCAAGGTCAACGAGATCAAAAAGACGATCAGGGAAAATTACCGCAGTGACCTAACGTTGGAGCAGATCGCCGAGTCCGTGTACCTCAGCCCCAGTTATGCCAGCCGCCTGTTCAAGAAGGTGCAGAACTGCTCGATCATGGAATACCTGACCGAAACCCGCATCGAGGCGGCCAAGCGGCTGCTGCAAAACCCCCGCTACCCCGTAAGCGAGGTGGCAGCCAATGTGGGCTACGCTGATGCCAGCTACTTCGCCAAAGTGTTCCACCGCAATGAAGGGGTCACGCCAACCCAGTACCGCAACATGTAGGATCAAGAGAAGGGAACGAGGACACAGGGCATGACGGAACAGGGCGAGAGGCCCGAAGCACACATCACAGGCGGCAGCCTCAGCAAACTGAGGGGCGCAATACTGGACGGTGACGCTCAAAAAACCAGAGAAGCCACCGAACAAGCCCTACAGCTCGGATTCAGCATTGACACGATATTCAACGATGCCTTGCTGCCAACAATGCGCCAAGTCGGTGAACAGTTGGGCGCTAAAAAGATATTCATCCCTGATGTACTGCTCTCGGCACGCGCCATCCAAGGCGCAATGTATGCTCTGAGGCCGGTGATGGTTCACGCCCTGAGCCTCCATCAAGGAACCGTAGTGATCGGCACAGTTGCCGGTGATCTTCACGACATCGGCAAGAACTTGGTGGCCATGGCACTGAACGCCAAAGGGTTCTCAGTGGTCGACTTGGGCATTGATGTTGCAGCCGAGCGCTTCGTCGAGGCCGTGCGCGACATCAACCCGGACATCGTGGCCATCTCAGCCATGCTCTCCACCACTATCAGCGAAATAAAGACCGTCATCGATGCCATCTGCCAAGCGGGCCTGCGCAAACAGGTGGCCATCATGGTCGGCGGCCTCTCGGTCACCAAGGACTTCGCCCGCCAAGTGAAGGCCGACATCTACGCCGAGACGCTGTTCGAGGCCGCCGAAGCGGCTGACGACCTGATGGCCCATCGCGTCAGCCGCTACAGCGTTTAGCACCGCCGCGCCGCGCCGGAAGGGGGCAGGTGCCCTGCGCCCCGGGGACGCCGAGGCACTTGGCGGCATCGTAGCTCAAGGCCACGTAGCCGTCAGCGCCTTTGGCGGCCTTGGGCATCCAGGATGCCCTAGGCGCCCGGCCCGGCGACATTTTTCCATTTGGCGGGATAGGCGAAGTTGACCAGCCTCACCTTGACCGTGGCGGTCCGGCCGTTGTGGGAGCGGACGGTGACGGTGGCCGTGCTGGGCCTGATGCCGGTCGCCTCGCCCGATGCGAACACCTTTACGTTGCCGTTTAATGCCGAGTAGTAGAGCTTCGTGCTCGCCGGCCTTGAAGGCCGTGCCGGAGAACACCCGGTCGACCTTGACCGTCAGGTCACAGGCGGTCAAGGTCGCCGGTGGAATGTACAACCCCAACTTGGACTCAGGGGATGTCCCCATACGGTCGAACGTCACCTTGTAGGAGTCCACCTTCTCTACCGTGCCTGCAAATATCATATCGGCGGTTGGGACATCCACAAAATCGTAGACGAACTCATTGGCCACAGGGCTGGGACCGTCCTGGCTTGGCTCCGCGCTGGCAGGTTGCCGGTCATACGACCGTTGCGGCTTGGAGCCACCATTCGGCCGACAGGTAAAGGAATTACCAATTAGGGCAGTTTTGCCGCAGTCCCTGCGGGCGATGCCCCTAGGCCAAGGCAAAGAGGCAGCAGAATTACCAGTTTCAGCAGCAATCGACCATGGTCATTGCCCCTATCCAACTGCTAATCTTTCCCCAAGCCCAGAACAGCACATAAAAACTACACATCTGGGCAGCCGTTCGCAAGACCAGCAGTTTGAAAGCCCGTCGACAGAAACGAAGAGAGGAAAAGGAGATCATATGCCGAAAATAGGATACGTAAGCGACCAAGAAGTAGAAGCCCTGCACCGAGCCAGTCTGGAGATATTGACAAAGACCGGTATCCGGGCACTTTCCGAGAAGTTCTTAGAGAAAGCCGCAGAGCTCGGCCTGAAGGTCGTGCGGCCAGCCGGAGAGAAGTTCGGGTCGATCTACTTCACCGAGGAGCAAATCAACCAAGCCTTGGCCAGTGCGCCGGAAAAGTTCACTATCTATGGCTTAGACGAGGACAACCAGATAAACTGGGGCGAAAGAAGAGCCTACAACAACACCTGCGTGGGCATGCCGTTCATCGAGGACTTGGACACTGGCGAGATCAGGAATGTCACCTTGAAGGATGCCGAGGACTATGTGCGCCTAGCCGATGCGCTGCCCAATACCCATGTGCTCTCTAGCTTGACTATCCAAGGAGTGCCGGAACATGCGGCCAATGCCATTCAGGTGGGAGCGATGCTCCGTAACACCACCAAGCCGTTGCGGATCTGCGTGGAGTCTGCCCACGAGGTTGAGAATGTAGTCTCAGTGCTGGCAGCCGCCGCAGGCGGTCTGGACAAGCTACAGGAAAAGCCGCTAGCCTACCTTGAGGTCTCACCGATCAGCCCCTTGGATTTTGCCGAGAACCCAGTCGAGGCCCTGATGGCCATCGTTCAGGCCGGCCTGCCGCTGGGCATCATCCCTTGCCCGATGATGGGTGCCACTGGCCCTATGACCCTGATCGGCTCGGTTGCGATGCATAACGCCGAAATGCTGGCCGGCGTGGTCATCGCCCAGCTTTTGAAACCCGGACATCCAACCATCATGTCACCCCGGGTGACCTTCATGGACCTGAGCACAGCGCTCGGCCTCTGGGCAGCACCGGAGATGGGCATCGCGGCAGCGGTGTCTTCACAGCTGATCAACAAGTACGGTATCCCCAACGCCCCCGGCGGCTTCTCCTGCGCCGCCAAGGTCTCGGATGCCCAAGCCGGCTTTGAGGTCATGCTGAACTCGCTTTTGCCGGCCTTGGTCGGCGTGGACGTCATCGGCTCATCCGGCTCCCTAGACAACGCCCTGCTGACCTCATTTGCGAAGCTGGTCATCGACGACGAGGTCTGCTCCCTAACCAGACATGCGGTCAAAGGCTGCGTGGTCAACGAAGAAACCCTAGCCGTAGAGGTGATAGACGAGGTGGTCAACGGTGAGGGCAACTTCCTTTGCCATCCGCACACCATCGCCCATATGCGTAGCGAGCTTTGGGCGCCCGATATCTCGCATCGCCAGTCCTATGAGGCTTGGCAGACAGACAAGCTGACCTTGTCCCAAGTGGCCAACGCCAAGGCTAAGAGCATCTTGGCCAACCATCAGGTGGAGCCGCTCAGCGCCGAGCGACTGGCGGCCGTGAATGCTGCCGTGGAACAGGCGATCAATGCCTCGCCCGCCGCTGCTAAAGCCAAAGCAGGCGGCGGCCGGGCATGCTAATCAATGCCGTCTTCTCTGGGGCGGGAGGCACCGTTGACTGTCAGAAAAGAGGAACTTGGAATGGCACATAAGAATGTGAAGCGGTTCTTAACGTTGTTTGCACTGGGAATCACCTACGGCTTCATGTACGTTATGCCTTATATGAAGTCGAGTTTTTACGATCAGATGATAGCGGCCATGCATGTCACTAACGAACAGCTGGGCGCACTGATGACTTTCTATACAATTGCTCTGACCATCTCTTATCTGCCGGGCGGTTGGATTGCGGATAAGATCCGGCCGAAAAAGATCTTGCTGATATCAGTGTTCGGCCAAGCTGCCCTGAGCTTTTTGTTCATGTTCACCTACAGCAGCTACACGATGGCAGTGATCATCTGGATGGCGATGGCCTTAACTGGCGGCTTGGCCTTTTGGCCAGCGCTGCTCAAAGGCATCCGGATGTTGGGCACCGACAAGGAGCAGGGCAGGCTCTACGGAGTCTTCACCGGCCTGAACAACTTGGCCTCGCTGCTGCTGAGCTTCATCATGATCGGCATCCTGGCCATGGTCGGCCAGGCCGAGCCGGTAATGGGCTTCAAGGGCGCGGTGGCCTCGATGGGTGTGCTGGCCATTGTGGCCGGCCTGCTGCTGCTGTTTTTGTTCGACGACAAGGCATCGTATGGCAACCCCGACGAAGCCCAGGCTGCGCCGCCGAAGTTTGATGTTCGCAGCTTCTTCTCCACCTTCAAGCTGCCTGGTGTTTGGCTGATGACCGGCCTTGTTTGGTGCTATGTCACCATGATGGCGGTTACCAGTTACCTCACGCCCTACAGCACAGGAGTATTGGGCATCTCCGCCGTCTTGGCGGCCAGCATCGGCACCTTGCGCACTTACGGCGTCGGCCTGATCGGCGGTCCTTTGGGCGGCTTGGTGGCTGACAAGGTGCTGCACTCAGTGTCCAAGCAACAGGCCGTCGGCATGCTGCTCTGCGTTGTCGCCTTGGTCTTCTTTTTGCTGGTGCCGAGCGGTGCCAACAGCATCCTGCTGATCTCGATGATCCTCTTCACCGGCGTGGCCCTGTTCTTCTGTAAAGGCACAGCCTTCTCCGTGCAGCCGGAGTTGGGCATCCCAACCCATGTATCGGCCACAGCGGTGGCCATAGCCACCCTCATCGGCTACCTGCCCGACATGTTCGTGCACACTATGTTCGGTCGCTGGTTGGACGACTACGGCAATGCCGGCTACCAGAGCATCTTCATCTACGGGGCGGCCATGGCAGCCTTCGGCGTGGTTGTGGCCATCTTGGCCTTCATCCTCTCCAAACGGCTGGCCAAGAAGAAGGCCGAACAAGAACTGCTGGCAAGCTGAAGAAGCAGAGAACAGCTAGCATGGCAGAGTATCTGGATAAGAAAACTGGTGCCGGCATCGCTGTCGGCACCAGTGCCGCAGCCGGGGCCGGCGGCGGCGGCATTGTCAGCACCACCGGCGAGCCACATGCCAAAGCCGGAGCCGCCGGGCAACAGGCCGAGCCCAAGGGCAGCGGGTCACATATCGAAGCCGGAGCCGCGCCCGGTTGCGGCGCCGGGGCCGGCGGCGGAGCCGGAGCCGCGCCCGGTTGCGGCGCCGGGGCCGGCGGCGGAGCCGGAGCCGCACCCGG
>JGI20171J29575_12612825_pt1 | contig 65977 bp, 68 predicted proteins | sample TergutNc150P4_FD_29575 | JGI IMG/M metagenome (IMG submission 29575)
AATACAGAATTCAGTCTCAATTAGTTGCTTAAAAAAAATATGTCCAACTTTTGGGGGTCACTTCACATGCCTTGTCTCTACAAATTTATCCATACAAATAATAATTCACAATTCAATAAATTTCGCGTGAACGAAATCAAAAAAATCATCATAACACATAAATCACAAATCAAACAAAATTTTCACATTAACCATTAACCACTGAAACCCTACACCCCTTCGGCAGACTTGGCAATATTTTTTACGCCTGTTTTTTTAATATACTCAAGTTTATTGATTGCATCAACAAAGGAAAAAATTCCAGCAACAGATATGTCTATACTCATGCCGTTGCCAAAGACTTTAATGATAGAGCCGTTAAACTCCTCTTCCACTATGACAGAGACCTCGCATAAAGCGTCGGACCCGCCTGTAATAGCAACAAGATTAAAAGATTTAATATATGCTTTTGTGCCAGTTATCTTCTTTACGGCATTTACTCCTGCATCGACCCCTCCGTTGCCGTTTGCAACTTCAAAAAAATCTTCGCTATTATTCTCATTGTCCTTTAAATTAACTAAAGCCATTGGGGGTGAAAAAAGACCTGTTGATATTTGTACGTTAGCAACGCTGTATCTCCACTTTTGATCCATTTGATGAAGGACCTCTCCGATTATCGCTATAAGGTCCTCATCAAAAATATCTTTCTTTCTATCGGCAATACACTTAAACCTTGCAAAGAACGAGTCAAGCTCATCCTGTTTAAGTTCATATCCCAGCTCCTGAAGGCGGGAAAGAACGGCATGCCTCCCAGAATGTTTGCCAAGTACGAGTTTAGACTTTGTAATGCCAATATCTTCAGGCTTCATGATTTCATAAGTCATTGCATTTTTTAAAACTCCATCCTGATGAATACCCGATTCATGAGCAAAGGCATTATCCCCGACAATCGCCTTATTGGGCTGAACAGCCACACCGGTTATATTAACCAAAAGTTTACTTGTAGGCATAATCAATCTGGAGTTTATATCGGTATGGACGTTAAGAATATCGCTTCGTGTTTTTATAGCCATTACAAGCTCTTCCATTGCAGTATTTCCCGCCCTTTCTCCGATGCCGTTTATAGTACATTCCACCTGACGGGCTCCTGCCTGAATTGCAGAGAGTGAATTAGCAACGGCAAGTCCGAGGTCATTGTGACAATGAACTGCAATGACCGCTTCATTGATATTTTTTACATTTTCAAACAGGTATCTTATGAGATTATAAAACTCATTAGGAACGGTATAACCGACAGTATCAGGTATATTTACAGTCTTTGCGCCGCACTCAATTACTGCCTGCACCATGTCTGCAAGATATTTCCTGTCACTCCTTGTTGCATCCATTGCAGAAAATTCAACATTATCGGTAAAGGTTTTAGCTAATCTAACGGCATCAACAGCCTGCCTTAAAATTTCGTCTCTGGTTTTTTTAAATTGATACTCAATATGAATATCAGAGCTTGAAATAAATGTGTGTATCCTTGGATTTACAGCTTTTTCCAAAGCCCTTGCAGCAGCTTCAATATCCTTTGCATTTGCTCTTGCAAGTCCGGCAACTTGAGCTTTTTTAATTTTCTCAGCTATAAGATTCACTGCTTCAAAATCACCGTCAGAGATAACGGGAAATCCCGCTTCTATTATATCCACTCCAAGTTTCTCTAACTGATCTGCAAATATCAGTTTTTCTTCTATATTCATGCTGAAACCCGGAGATTGTTCTCCATCCCGCAGTGTTGTGTCAAAAATAAATATTTTATCGCTGTTCATCTTTATCTCCATTCGGGCAATCCCATATTATCAAAAAAGCCGTCACTCTTTCGTGACGGCTTTTTGTATTTTCTATTTATTTAAGCAGACATCACGAAACAACGCCGGTTATTAACAGGCTTAGGAGCAAAAGGTTAAGTAATAAATTATTTCGCGTTATCATATTTCACTCTTTTATCTACTTTTATCTACTTCTATCTACTTCTATCCACTATTATAATAAGAAAAAAATTGTCAATATAATTTTACCAAAAATATAATCTATACTTCACACTTTAAATAAAAAAATTCATCGAAGTAAATATTAAACAAGTAAACCGTTCTATTTAAAGTAAACAAAACAGCTTCAAACTTTGCAAGCGGCGCTATTCCGGCTTTATTGAGCTGCAGCGTATCGCCGTGAACATAGTAGCTGTCTGCCGTTTCCAAAACTTTAAAAAACTTAGATTCTGTTTCCATATCAGACGTATCCAGACATGCCATCTTTGTTGAAACCATTTTGGAAAACTTTATCTTATTCGCATCCGAAAATTCATAAGACCCTCGAAACGAATTACAGCCTCCGCTTCCAACAACCAGATTATCTTTCGCTTTTAAAATAAAGTGCGGCTCTTTTGTTCGATTTTTAGTTGTTGTTATTTTTTGTCCGTTTAATTCGACAAGCTTCCAATATTTTTCTGTTATATTGTTATCAGATACTGACACTTTTGCTGAATCCTCTCTTATTATATCTCGCGATTGAGTTTCCTGTTGTGTACTGCAACTAAAAATTCCTGCAAACAGTATTAAGACTAAAAAAAATTGTTTTGTGTTTAATCTGCTAAACATAATTTTATACCTGTTATTAGTATTATTTTAATTATTAGTATTATTTTAACAAAAATGTTAAACATAAAGTTTATTGTCAAGTATGCAGCAGCTTATTATATATTATTTTTTAAAGGTTTTTAAACTTTTTTGCAAAACTACTCTTAAAAATTTTAAGACCTAAATTATTCTGCTGCTCAATAATTTCATGAAGTATCTCTATAGTAGTAAGCGGATTTATTGTTATTGCCCTAAGGACTACACAGTGCTGATAAAAATATTGCGGAGAATCGACCATTGTTCTTGATACAAAGCTCTCATCCTCTTCTCTTATAGCTTTATGAAGCTCTATATTAAGCTCGTTAAGCGCCATGTTTATATTTTCAATTTTTTTCAAGTATCCTGTTTTAATCTTCGCTTTTTTATTTTTATTACTATTAGACGCTTCATTCTGAACTTTTGCCATTAACATATTTAGCCTTTCCTGAATTCTTTTAGGAACAAATCTGTAGTTGAAGATAAACAGCTCAGGTTGATTCATTGCCTCAAAATTACAATGCAGTTCCACAATACCTCTAAGCACAGATGTAAGCTTAAACGCATGATCAAAAATAAGCTTAAATCCGTTGCGTCCGAATATTTTTATAGTTGCCCAGGGTTTAAGAGATGCAAAGGGTCGTGACCCCTCTAAAGAATAACGGCCAAGATCCATCGAATCGGGTCTGATTATATAGTTGGAATAGTGCTGTATAGCATTCAATTCAATACCATTCTTAAAGAAAACCATACCCAGTGAAGACGGCGCATAAAGAAGTTTATGCGCATCAACTGTAATTGAATCTGCATTTTCAATCCCTGCAAAAAGATACCGGTACTTATCTGCAAGGAGAACCGACCCGCCCCATGCTGCATCTACATGGAAAAATATTTTATATTTCTTTGCTATATGACTCATCTCTTTTAGATTATCAATATTTCCAGTCTCCGTAGTACCGGCGAGCCCAACCATAGCGATTATCTTTGTTTTAACTTTGCCGGATCTATTGGACTCTTCTATATCCATAATTGTCTCTTCTAATTTTATAAGATCAATCTTATTTCTTGAATCTACAGGTATTTTTATTACGTTTTTATTCCCAATACCTATCGATCTTCCGACTTTATCAATTGAATAATGACCCCTCTTTGATACAAGAATCACAGCTCTATCTATGTTATAGTATTTATACGCTTCATATAATCCGGCCTCTCTGATGCCGGGAAATTTTCCGCTTGGTCCAAGCGCTATATTACGCGCAACTAAAAGCGCTGTAAGATTTGCCATTGTCCCGTCAAAGGTCACATTGCCAAGGGCGCTGTCTTTATTCTGAATATTGTTCTTATAGAAACCGGCGGAACGATTATATAAAACACGGTGCATCCATGATACAAACTGCTTTTCAAGAAAAGTCGACGCCTTAGCAGATTCAATTTTTACCTGATTCTGATTCAAGGCTGCAATAATCATTTCAAGTAATATTACAAAATATGGTATAGCGCTTGTCATATGTCCAATGTAATAAGGATTACCAACTTTTACCGAATGTGAAATTACGTTAGTCTTTATCTCAAGAAGAACATTTTTTAAAAGATATGGCGATTCGGGTACATCTATATTAGAGAATAGTTTCGCAAGATCATTCAGCAGTATAGAACTGTGTATTCCGCCCTTTTCCGTAAAAAAATTATGTATCAGATCAAGAAGTTCATGACCAAACTCGCTAAATTTATCAGCAGAATCGGGCATTATGAACAGCTTTCTTATCTGATCAATACTTTTAGGGATTTCATCTCTAAATCTATACTTTTCAGAATTTGTATACATAACTATTCTATACTATTCTCATCCGGAAAATGTCAAAAAATTAATTAGTTATTCTTGTTACAAAATAAAACAACTCTTTTTTTAAAAACATATATGCTTTTATGAAAACATTTAATTATATTATTAAAAATTATTTATGAAAAATTTTATGTATGTTTATAGTTTATATGACTTTCTCATTGCAATATATCGACGATCATAATAGATGATTTATTATTATGTCAATCTTATAATAAATATAATCTGTAATTTTTATTATAATCATTGAAATGATTTATTTAAAAATCTAAAGATATTATGTCGTATAAATTTAATGCTGCTCTTAAAATTCAAGCGTATCAACACATCTTGGGAATGGTATTACATCACGAATATTCTGCATACCTGTAATAAACTGAATTAATCTCTCAAATCCAAGCCCAAAGCCCGAATGAGGTACAGAGCCGTATTTTCTTAATTCAAGATACCACCAATAATCTTTTTCATTAAGTCCATTCTCTCTTATTCTCTTTAAGAGTTTATTGTAATCGTTCTCACGTTCACTGCCGCCGACAATCTCTCCCAGACGCGGAACAAGTACGTCCATAGCGCGCACTGTTTTATCATCATCGTTAAGTTTCATGTAAAATGCCTTAATCTCTTTAGGATAATCCGTCACTATTACAGGTTTCTTATAGACCTCCTGTGTTAAAAATTTTTCATGTTCACTCTGCAGATCAATCCCCCACTCCACCGGGTATTCAAAATCATTGCCTGATTTTTTAAGTTCATTTACAGCTTCGGTATATGTTATCCTTTCAAATTTAGTCTCAACGATATGTTCCAGATTGTCAATAATCCCTTTTTCAATCATAGAATCGAAAAATTTCATGTCATCAGTACAATTCTTTAACACAAACTTTAGTATATATTTTATAAAATCTTCAGCGCAATCCATATTCCCTTTTATATCACAAAATGCCATTTCAGGTTCAATCATCCAAAATTCGGCAAGATGCCTTGACGTATTAGATTTTTCTGCTCTGAAAGTAGGACCGAATGTATAAACATTCTTAAGCGCTAATGCATATATCTCCGCCTCAAGCTGTCCGCTGACAGTAAGAGACGCCTCTTTACCGAAAAAATCCTTTGTAAAATCTATATTGTCGTCTATCTTTGGAATATTTTTAAGATCAAGGTTTGTTACATGGAACATCTCGCCTGCCCCTTCACAATCGCTCCCTGTAATTATTGGAGTATGCACATAGACAAATCCATTATCATAAAAATATTTATGTATGGCAAAACTCATTGCATTCCTGACACGCATTACAGAACCGAATGTATTTGTCCTCGGTCTTAAGTGGGCTATCTCTCTCAAAAATTCAAAGGAATGTCTTTTCTTCTGAAGAGGATATTCATCGGCAGGAGCATCGCCAAGTACATTTATTTTGATAGGTGATATTTCCACACTCTGCTCTTTCCCTTGCGAAGCTATGAGCTTCCCATTTATTGAAATGCTGGCTCCGTTTACTAATCTCGCATTTAATTCATCAAAACCGGGGAATGTATGGTCAAGCACAACCTGTATATTGTTCATTGTTGAACCGTCATTAACCGAGATAAAAGATACTTCCTTAGAATCTCTCTTAGTTCTTATCCAGCCCTCTATAAGTATCTCCTGACCGTTCCCCTCAAGTGTAAGAATATGTTTTATAGAACTTTCTTTCATATTTTCATCTCTTTATTCACATTTTAAATAAAATAGAGCAGCTTATTCTTTAATGTCAATGATTTTATCTCCAAAAAACTCTTCGTAGCTCATGAGCTTAATGCCATTCTTTTTAGCATTATCTAATTTACTGCTCTTCCCATTAACATCATCACATATAAGTATAGTTAAATCTTTAGTCACGCCGGGGGAATATTCATATCCCATATTCGTAAGTTTATCTATTAAATCATTTCTATTCCCTGGACCTTTTCCGGTCATACATACTTTACCCTTAAAATCTTTTGTAATGCTATCTGTTAATTCAAGGACTTCGGCAAGTTCGTCGAATAAACTGCGGTTAGATTCATCGCTGCGCCATTCAATAATATTTTTTCCTATTACATAGGTTGCGTCATTAAAATTAAGAAATTCGCTTACTGTATTAATACCCATCTTCATTAACGATTTTTTTTGTACAAGGGGGATGCCAAGCCTGCTCATAAACTCAAGCTGCGTCATCTTTCTCGAATCCCTAACTTCTTTAATAAAATTCTTTATCTTCTTCTCTGCAAATCCTTCAACGCCTTCAAAATCCTTTTCCGTTAGATTATATATATCTTTTATGGATTTTATTTTTCCAAGATCAAAGAGCTTACGTATAGATGCCTCTGCAACATTTTCAATATTACAATTTTTTACCCAGTAAATAATTCTCTGAATAATCTGTTCTTTACATTCGGGATTAATACATTTAAGATGAACTCCTGCCCGTACAGGTTGACTCCCGCATGAAGGACATTCCTTAACAATAACATCTCCGCTAAAATTTTCTCTTGTTACGGAACTCTTATTTTCATAAATAAACGGAATAACATCATTTGCCCTCTGTACAACTAATGTATCTCCCCGTTCAATTTTAAGCCTGTTTACGTTTTCAAAATTATTCAATGTGGCTCTTGAAAGACTGGCGCCACCTATCTTAACAGGTTCAAACAGAGCCACAGGAATTAAGTTTCCCTGACGGCTCACCTGCCAGATAACATCGCTTAGGACTGTTTCCCGAAACTCTGCAGGCGGCTTCAATGCAATTGCATAGTGATGGTGTCTGTCAAGTACCCATCTGCTGTCAATCTCTTCAAACAATCTTCTATCGTCAATTGATATTATAAGACCATCTGTTTCATATTCCCAATCACCCCTGTATCTATCCATATAGAGATTATAAAATTTTTCAATTTCATCTATTGAAGATGCAAGCGAATACTCTACTGCATTAAATCCGTTTTCTCGCAGCAGACCTATCCTTTCGCTTTCATATATCCTTGATTCAAGGGACGTTATTTGATAAACTGCAAACCTGACGTATTTTAAATCCTCTCTATTCTCCTTTCTATTAACAAGCCCTACGCAGTTATTTCTTAAAGGTCTGCCGCCCGTATCAAACTCTGTGCTGCGCGGAAGATACAGTTCGCCTCTTACTTCTATTTCTTCCTTAGTAAAATCTATCGAATTTGGTATATCCTTTATATATTCCGCTATATGGCTTATATCCTGCCCATACTCTCCGTCCCCTCTTGTTGCAATATATGACAGGTTCCCATTTTTATAGCAGCATGTTGCAGAGAGTCCGTCAATCTTCGGTTCAATGATAAATCTCTCATTATCTTTAATATCTTTAATATCTTTAAGTTCAAGGCGTTTAATCCAAGATGCAATATCATTAACTGTTTTAGCCTTCCCCATTGAAAGCATTGGTATTTTATGCCTGATTTTATCACTTGAAGAAGATTCTGCGCCTACAATAGAAAAATATTCATTTTCCGGATCAATTGAACGGAGTTTTTCTTCAAGTTCATCAAATTCCAAATCAGATATTATAGTAGTGTCTGAATTGTAATAGGCATCCTTAGCCTCTTTTAACAGCTTTACAATCTCTTTTATGTTCATAAATACCTTTTTTATCTCTTTACTAAATAAAAACCTAAACAAATAATACTATTTAATACAGTTAAATCAAAGAATAAATCCTATATTTTAGATTTTTTTAAAAAAATAAAATCATTTTTTTTATTGACGTAAATTAAACAATTTATTATGATTGATAATTGATAATTAAATTAAGAAATTCATTATTGGGAAGGTAAAAAATGAAAAAAGCATTAATTTTAGGCATTTCATCATTAATGGTGGTAGCTTTCTTAAGTTCATGCGATCAGCAGCAAGTAAAGGATCAAGCGAAAGATCAATCGAATGTAAATGTAAGCAGTGCTGGAGATTTTGTAACAGATTCAATCAATAAGCAGGTAAAAGATTTTTCAATTGATGGTTTCCATGGCGGAAACGCAACAATGAATAAAAATGAAGATCTTGAAAACATGAAAAACATTGTATCTATTGTAAAACCAGTCATTGCAAAAATTCCTGACGGCTACCAAATGCAAATAACAGGACATTGCGCAGATTATGATACTCCTGCAATAAGACAAAATGTATCAACAGCCAGAGCAAAGAAAATTTATGATGAGCTGAAAAAAGCAGGATGCGCCGAAGCAAAAATGACCTACAAAGGCGTTGGATCCGAAGAGCCTTTAGGAGGTTATGACAAGAAAGATCCAAAACAAAGAAGGGTATCTTTCAAAGCAATCAAGAAGTAGTAGTTATTTTCTTTTTTATTACAAAAAAGACTCTCATTTCGAGAGTCTTTTTTGTTTTTTAATCAGCATATAAAATATAGCAGCCATTATAATAGATCAATCTCCTGCAGGTTTTTCAATCAGCAGCGGATCCAAATTTCCTCCGGCTTCTCCATCTGATATACGATAAATATCTCTATCAACTTTCTTAAACTCGTTCGAAGCATGGTTATAACTCGTTACGGTTGTTGCAAGATTCTTCCCAAGTTTATTCATATGCTCTTCATAACTCTTAAGATGTTTATTAAGATCCTTAATCCTGTTAAGTATTACCTTAATATTCTCTTCAACCTTTTGCTGTTTTAAACCCTGCATAACAGTTTCCAAATAGGCATAGAATGATGTAGGCGATACAATTATTACATGTTTTGAAAATGCGTACTCAATTAAATCCTGAGTGCTAACATTTATTGTTCCCACATTATATATCAAAAGATTATAATAAACGCCCTCTGCCGGAATAAACATGAATGCAAAATCAGTTGTATTCTCAGCGTGTTTAATGTATTTTGAAGTTTCATCTATCCTGCTCTTTATATCACTTTTAAATTCTTTTTCTATCTGGGTTCTTACATCTACGTTGGTCTCCTGCATCATCTTATTATACTTCTCCAAAGAAAATTTCGCGTCAACAGGTATAATCTTATCCCTGTAAAAAATAGCCGCATCTACAATTGTCCCGTCATTAAATTTATACTGCATTTTATACTGTGCCGGCTGAAGTACATTTCCAAGAAGAGTTTCTAAAAAATATTCTCCGAGTATGCCACGCTGCTTTGGATTCTTTAGTATATTTTCAAGACTCTGCATCTGTTTGGAAAAATCAAGTACCTGCTTATTAGTCTCATCAAGTTTAGTCAAACGTTCGGTAACATCTTTTATTATAGTTGCAGATTGGCTGAACTGTTTCTGCATATTTATAGTTGTCTCCTGCTGGGTTCTGCTCATAAGGCTTGTTAACGAATCAAGTTTTTGCTGCATCTCAATTCGTCCTTTATGGGTTGAATCGCTAAGTTCCTGCTTCAGTGAGTTTAACAGCGTTATCATTATTTCACTATTACCGGCATTAGACTCAAGCCTTTTTAACTTTTGGTATGTTATAAAAGCAAAAATAAATAACGGTATTATTACTACTGCTACAACAGCGATAATTATTGCCATAAAAAATGTGCTGTCCATATATCCTCGATTTTAGTATATTTTGAAAATTACTGTGTATTCATATCTCTCAATGGTGTTCATGTCAAATAATTATTTCCATTCTCCCGGCATTACCGTAGATTTAATTGATTGACTGTGATTTAAACAAACTGTTATCATACTAAAAAAGAATTTGTATTAAAAATGAAAAAATTCAATATATTAACAATCACAGGACCAACAGCCTGCGGCAAGACCTCCCTTGCTGTAAATATTGCAGCAAAATACAATGGAGAGATAATATCGTGCGATTCGCGTCAGGTCTTCATCGGAATGAACATAGGTACGGGAAAAGACTTAGAGGAATATAAAATCAATTCAACAGCAATTAAACATCATCTTATTGATATTGTTAATCCCATGGAAGATTATAATCTATACCGCTATATGGATGATTTTAAAAAAGCCTTTAATCTGACGCTAATCCATGGAAAACTCCCCATTCTTACAGGCGGTTCCGGACTCTATTTAGAAGCTGTACTTAAAAATTACAGCCTGTACCCTGCTCCGCAAAATAGCGAACTGCGGAGTCATCTAAATAATAAAGCAAAGGATCAACTCATTGATATGCTTAAATCCGAATCTTTGGAGATTTATGAAAAAACAGATATATCGAGTATCAGAAGAATTATCAGAGGGATAGAGATTGCCCAATATATTAATAACAACAAGCTTGACGATAGAAAAGATAATACAATAGAAATAATCCCTCTGATAATTGGGATCATGCTGCCAAGAGATATACTGATAAAAATGATAGATTTAAGATTAGATGAACGCCTGAAAAAAGGAATGATTGATGAGGTCAAAGAACTTATAGCAAGAGGTGTAACTATAGAGCGGCTTATTAAATTCGGTCTTGAGTATAAATACTGCGCATTGTATTTAAGTAATGAGATTTCATACACTGATATGGCAGAAAGATTAAAAATAGAGATTCACAAATATTCAAAAAGACAGATGACATGGTTGAGAGGTATGGAGAGAAGAGGTTTAAAAATAAACTGGATCAAGGATAATAAACTGCCCTGTGCGGAGGAAATTATAAATAAATTTTGCTAAATAACAGGAATTTTTGAAGATATTTGATATTATCAACATTGTTAAAAATAGTAATAATGTTGATAAATTACACTTGAAAAAATTTTTTCATCTGATACTAATGGATAAACAATAAATTAATGTAAATTATGGATAATATTATTAAACTAATCTAAAAAGTTTTTAATAAGCTATTGATTCCATAATGACATATTTTAATATTCATACTTTTATAATTATTTAAGAATAAAAAATAGGATAATATTATAAAATGAATAATCTAATAGATATAGAAAACATAAAAAAAACAATAGGGAGTGATCCCAATTTAATAAAAAAGATCATTACTCTCTATCTTCGTGATGCCCCAAAACTCCTTGCCGAAATTGGCGAAGCGCTGAAAATCGACGACAACAAAAAATTAGCTGATAGCGCTCATGCTCTTAAAGGGGTAACAAGTTACTATAGTACTGATATTGCCCATAACCTGTGCCTCAAATTAGAACAGCTCGGAAAAGAGAATAGTATGCCGGGAAAAAATGAAGAGATAAAAAATCTATTATCACAACTGGATGATGGTATAGCTCTATTAATTGAAGAATTAAAAATTTACATTGAGCAAATTTAGATAACTCAAATAATCAAAATATAATTATAAGCAAGTAAAGAGTATATGGATATTAGCAACGACTTAACAGGAATGAATATCTTAGTTGCAGAAGACCAAGAGATGGCAAGAGAAGTATTATCTAATCATCTGCGACAATGGGGTCATAATGTAATAGAGACATCAAACGGACAAGAGGCTTTAGAGGAGATCTTGAAGTCACACGAATTTTTTGATGTACTTATTACTGATTGGAATATGCCCATAATGGACGGCATTGAACTTTCTCAAAAAGTACGTGAGATTGCTTTATCATCCCATTATATATATATAATTCTTCTAACATCAAAGGGAGATTTTTCAGACATTGTTGAAGGATTTACCCATGGAAAGGTAGATGACTATATACCAAAACCATTTGAAGATACGGAATTGCAGCTCAGACTTCAGGTTGGATACAGGTTGATATCCTCTGAGCGCAAATTGAGAATGTACACTGAAAATCTGGAGCTGCTTGTTAGAGAGCAGACAAAAGCTATAAGAGAAACACAGGAAGAGATTATAAGCCGCCTTTTTTCAGCGCTTGAGTCGCGTGATCAGGAAACTGCCGAACATGTTGAACGAATAGGATTTATGAGCGCTAATATATGTACTATCTTAGGCTGGGATCAAAATATGATTGATTCTATGCGCGCAGCTGCGCCTCTTCATGATATTGGTAAAATAGGCATAAGCGATAATATACTTCTAAAACCCGGTCCACTCACTAAAGAAGAAATTATTCTAATACAGCAGCATTCAGCTATTGGTGCAAAAATACTATCAGGATCAAATAATCCGATTATTAGAATGGCTGAAATTATAGCCCATTATCACCACGAGAATTGGGATGGTTCAGGCTATCCTGCAGGTTTAAAAGAAAACGAAATTCCTATTGAGGCTCAGATTGTTTCAATTACCGACTTTTATGATGCGCTTCTTTCTGATAGAGTATATCGCAAGGGACTGCCGGAAGGCGAGATTGTTGAGATGCTTAAAAATCTGAAAGGGAAAAAGTTTTCTAATTATTTAACAGATATTTTTCTTGAACATCTGCATGAAATAACAAAGCACTAAGTTCTATTGCTGACGGATTATTAATTTATAATATTACCTTATCTGCTATATATGTAAATTAAAATTAAATATCAACGATAGCAATTTAATAATAAAATATAATATCAAAAGAGAAAGCAGTACAATAAAAAAATTATGCGCCTTATGAAGAAATCTCTCAGAGAAGGATTTTTGATATTTGTGAAGAATAATAACTATAAGAATCAGATAAAGCGCAAGCCCCAAAGCGCCGGAAATAACAAAAAGTCCCTTAATTAAGTTAGTCATCTCTGTAACCATATTAAGATCAACAAACAGTTTAAATCCTACAATCCACCAGATGATCACTCCGGGATTTGTAACTGCAATGGTAAATCCTGTCAGGAATGAGAACCTTTTTTTATACTTAATCGGCTTATTTTCATTTAAAACATATGACCTGTCCTTGAATGATCTGAACAGAAGGTATGACAGAACAACAATTCCAAGAGTATAAATCAAAAGTTGAAAATCTTTGTGTAATAAAAAATCACCTAACCCAAACAGGGCGAGTAAACCATATATTAAGTCGGACGTTACAGAACCTAATGCAGTAGCAATTGCAGGTTTTTTATGACCGCCAATTGCCTTTTTAAGCACTTCAAGCTGTACTGCGCCGACAGGCATAGATGATAGGAAGCCTAAAATCACACCAAATATAATCGTAGCCGTTATTTGCAATAAATATGGATATTCCATTCTATAACCCGAAATTCATAATACAAATGCATTGTTTCGCATTAAATTACAATAATAAATGTTCTTATTTTTATCTATCTAAACAAAACTGTTATATTATTTAAATCATATTAAAAATGTCAATGACATAATATGTTAAATATTCAAAACTATCTCTCTTTAACAGGAGCTACAAGTTCTTCAATCACTTCAAGTATTTGATCTTTTATCTCTTTATATTCATGGTCAACAATCGAAACTTCAAGAATCGGTATATCCTCTATATATATTCTTCCTGTGTTTGCATCAAGCGTTATATAATCGCCTTCATTCAGCATGGCTGAACCTAAGATTATTAAATCATCAGGTCCATTTTCCCACATTACATCCGTAACACAAGGCTTCCCTTCCCCAATAGCAACTAATGCCGCATGAGAAGTAACCCCACCCTCTTTTGATATATATCCGTTGAACCTGTTTTCAGCCATTATAACCTTAGGGGGAACATTACTCTCTGTTATAAAAATAAGCTCTCCGTCAAATTTAGGAATATTATTCTGATCTTTTATTATTCTCCCTCTTACAGCTCCGCCATTTACAGCTTTCCCCTGCATAATCACAGGCGCATCATGGAGATATTTGCTGTCAAGATATGTTCCCATAATCTTTTTATTAAGTCCGAAGGCTGTTCTCTTTATGAGTTTATATTTAGTATATAAATTCTCCTTATAGAATTCATAGCTATTAATAATCTTTGCTATTGGAGATTGTTTTAGTATTCTTGATTGTACTATATATGTCACACCGCCTCTGATTGCAAATTCAATATCAGTAGGATATCTCTGTATCCTTTCATCATAATATTTAAATTTTTTAAAGCTCTCAAAATGTTCGGGATGTATTCTTATGAAATCTTCGGTATTCCCCGGAGTTATTGCTCCGTCTGCAATTACATTCCCAAAAAATCCGTCACTAAACTCAATCTGTTCATCATGGACACTACCGATCTTCCCTGTATTCGGATTTCTGGTAAAAAAGACGCCGGAGCAATCATCAGATGAAAGTACAGGGAGACACTCCTGAATAAGACATCCGGTCTGGAACTGTTCGGGGATCCCCAGATGAACAGCCTGTTTTAAAACAACATCGCTTTCAAATGATTTGAATACAGCTTCAACCGAATTATAGAGCTGTTCATACGGATCATCGGGAATACTTTCATTAAGGCTGTTCTCTTTTATCAATTCAGACATAGCTTCTGCAACGTCTATCATTATAAACATCCCCTCTCTAAAAACAGTAACATAGCTGTCAAAACCGGTTTCTTTAATAAGAAAATCCGTATCAAGTCCCATTACACTCTTAGCATAACTGAGCATAAAAGTTAAATATGCCTGATATGCCCTTGCCGGTTCTTTAAGCGTTTTAGCCCATCTATCAGCAATAGATTTATTTATACCTATGTGACTCACCGTGTCTAAAATTCCGGGCATAGATATTACACTGCCCGACCTTGCCATCAATAGAAGCAGATTATGCGGGTCGCCGATTTTTTTACCTGTTCTTCTCTGCAAATTCTCGGCAATGCCGAAAATTTTATTCCTTAAATCATCAAGCGAAACGTCTCCTCTCTTTATATAATGCCATGTCAATGTACTAAAACCGTAGCCCTTTGGAACATCAAAACTCGGCAGCTTTGATGACCGAATAATCCTTGAATTTCTAATTTGAGAAAATCCCTTGCCGCCCATAAACTCAGGGCTTTCCAATGCATCAATTGATTCATTGCTGTCTATACCAAAGCTGTACACAAAATCATCTATTTCAAGTTCATGTTTTGCTTTGAGTGTATTAAGAGCTTTCTGGTAAGGCTCGGATAATTTTCTTGTTTCATAGTTTGTAAGGCTGTTTATTAAATTTCCGAGCAAATGGGTTGTTTTTTCTCTTATTATATTATTGAGAATTGCAGTAAGTTCGGGAGCATTGTCTCTGTCGATAAAACATTCGGAATAGACCTCTTTAATGAGTAAAAAATTATTCTCTAATTCGGAATTCATAGCCTCTACTATACTCGGTATATGGGCAATCCTGTCCGGTCTTACATCAAGCTGTTGAAGCAGTCTTTCAATCAACAGGGCAAATCTTACAAGCATCTCTGTTCCATGACCGACAGACCACACACAAAATGCTAAATCTATTAATACATTCAATGATTCTTTATACACATCATCTGTGATAATGCGATACTTTGTATTGACAATATTTGAATAATATATGAATGAGATCTGTTCTAATATTGAATCTGATGTAATAAGTCTAAAAAGCAGTTCTCCCTTTCTGCTTACATGGCTATGAGCAATCTCTTCAATAAACTTTTTTAGATTATACCTTAATTTACCAATAGAAATGTCCGTCCAATCCTTATCCCTCATAATCTCGCGTGTTTTCTTTAGCTCGCCGATAGATCTTTCATAGAATTGCAGATTTATTATTTCATCATTTATAAGACCCGCAATGTTAGATTCAATGACATTGATAAATTCCTCTCTGGATAAAGCATCTTTACTATCACCACGATCCGACCAGGCAACTTTAAGTCTATTCTTAAGCGTTAAAATATCCTGAAATATATCAGCTTCAAGAAGATCATCCTTATCCTCCTGAGATACATTATAAACAGTACTCCCTTCGATCATTGCCGAAGTCTTTTCAGAACGAAGAAACTGCTCAAATTTTTCAATCTTTGTAATTACCTTTTCAGATAAATGCTGGTGGGTCAATTTTCTTATATCGGCTGCAATTGAGCTAAAGGTCTTATCATATCTATATTCGGCTTCAAAGTCATGGGCTATATCGCGCAATTCGGTTATATCAATGCCATATATATTAAACTTAGGTATATGTCTTATCAATTCATAAATTAAGGAATAGAGTTCTTCAAAGGCATCGCCGTCATAAGAATCTAAAAATTCTATAACATGTGTTTCAAGTTCACCCAGAGATTCGGTCTTAGAACCTCTGAGATTCCCCCTTGTTTTGATCTCATATCTTATAAATAAAACTATATCAACAAGCTTTTCTTTAATAATCTTGCTGTTATTTTCATGGCACAAGTCGTTTAAAAGTCTGCTGACATCGTCAACAAGTTTTATCTCTCCGTATTTCCCGGAAGTGATCTCCATATACTGCTCCAATGAAAAAACTTGAATGAAAGAACTTGAGTTTACTATAGACAATACAATTAAACACAGTCAATTAAAATACTTAAGTTATAATTTGTCAAAGAAGATTGAGAGCCAAATTATATTAATCAACAAATTGTGACGGAGAAAAGAATAATCATGTACGGAATTAAGCCTGATAAAAAAATTTTTGCAAAACATTCAAAAACATATTGACATTTTTCGATATGTTAAATATGGATAATATATCGAATATTTTAGATATGAAACGGCAAATATTCATAGATAACAAGCATTTATATAACGCTCGCGTTTTTAAAGCGCTTTGCGACGAAACACGGCTCATGGTCCTGTCGCTTTTGCAAAGCGGCGAAAAATGCGCCTGTGTGCTTTTAGAGAAAGTCAATGTTGGTCAGTCAACATTATCTCATCACATGAAAATCCTCGTTGACAGCGGCATTGTTAAAGCACGAAAAGACGGAAAATGGATATACTACTCTATCAGCACAGCCGGAAGCGAAAACGCCGCACAATTATTACAAAAACTTACCACTGTCTCTGTTGATAAAACAAATACAATCAAGGAGGTGTGCTGATTATGAACGAGAGTTGTTCCTGTTCAAAAAACGGCTGTTGTTCGATTAGTTCAAAGAATGTGCCGACTGTTTCCACATCGATTTCATTCAAGGACATACTCGGCGCTTGGAAAGTACGTTGGGGTATTGGGCGTATGGATTATACTATAAAACCCGGGCTTTACGCAGCAGGAATGCCAGACAGCGATTCTGTTGTTTTGGTGAGCGCAAATTACAAGCTGACATTTGATATGCTGCGAAAAAATCTCACCGGCTTGAATTGTTGGCTTCTCATACTTGACACAAAAGGCATCAATGTCTGGTGCGCGGCAGGAAAAGGAACTTTCGGAACTTATGAATTAATAAATCGCGTTGAATCAGTCAGGCTTTCTGAAATAGTAACCCATAGAAAATTGATTCTGCCGCAGCTTGGCGCACCCGGCGTAAGCGCACATGAGGTAGCTCGCCGTACGGGATTCTCAGTCACATTTGGTCCGGTACGGGCAAAAGACATAAAAGAGTTTATATCGTCAGGTTTTAAAGCCACAAAAGAGATGAGGAAAGTAAAATTTACGTTCAAAGACAGACTTGTATTAACGCCTGTGGAATTGGTCGAAGCGTCAAAAATCGTTCTCCCTGTATTTGGAGTATTGTTCATAATCAATTTATTCGCAGAACAGCCGTTTGGAATTTTTGATGTCGCAGCCTATTTCGGAGCAAAATTTGCCGGGGCGTTCATCACGCCTGTATTGCTTCCTTTTATTCCCGGCAAAGCGTTTTCGTTTAAGGGCTGGTTAACAGGTCTTTGCTGGACGACGTTTGCTCTTTGGCTATTCGGATGGTTCTCGGCAGATAACCGTCTTCTTGCTGCGGGATATCTATTTTTGCTTCCGGCTGTGTCTGCTTATCTTGCCATGAACTTTACAGGCTGTTCGACCTATACATCGCAGTCCGGTGTGGAAAAGGAGATGAAAACCGCCCTGCCGCTGATTATAGGTTCTTCAATCGTCGGCGCAGTGTTGACACTAATAGATAAAATAATTTAAATTAAGAGGATATTATGGCGCTAAAATATTTAAAAAATGTAACGACTCTTTCTCTCAATGCAGAAAAATGTAACGGCTGCGGTAAATGCGCAGAAGTTTGTCCCCACGATGTGTTCGATGTAGATGGGAAAAAGGCGCGGATTGCCAAAAAAGATTTATGTATGGAATGCGGCGCTTGCGCACTGAACTGTCCCGCAGAAGCGATAAAGGTAAATGCCGGCGTAGGCTGCGCTGCAGCGATCGGCAAGAGTTTATTAACAGGCGGCGAGCCGACTTGCGGCTGCGGCAGCAGTAATTGTTGTTAAGGACCGGACTTTTAAATAATGTTAATAATGTAAGATTGTTAGTCAAAGACTGCAAAAAATGATTAGACTTTGGGGGTTTAAGATATGTTCATAAAAATTATTCTATATATTCTGCTAATCGCAGTTGTTCTGTTTATTGGTTTTTGTGCGATTATCATTGTTGCATTTGGCGGAATCGGCGATTTTTATATTCCGGTAATTATTATTAGCGCTATTTTGTTGTTACTATTCACGTTCTTACATTTGTTTCATTTTGTATCATCCAAGAATATGAAAAGAGTTTGGTTAATTTTTTTATCACTGTTAATCGTATCATGCGCCATTGATGAAAGCAAAAATACTTACGCCAGAAATATCCTCAGAGTGAGTGAAGGAAATGTCAATTTGGATTTATATGCGCCTTATGTAAAAAATACACGAGCGGCTGTTTTAGACTCTTTATCTACATTGCGTTTAAAAACGGATTTACCTCTATTGGACGGCGCAACCGCTCTATATCCAGTATATTCGGCTTTTGCGCAGGCTGTTTATCCGAAGAAAACCTATGAACTGTACGACAGTGAAGTCGTATGCAGCAATACTGTCCATGCCTATAAAAAATTGATTAACAAAACAGTTGACATTATCTTTGCAGCGCCTCCTTCAAAAAAACAATTGGATGCAGCGAAAAAGGCTGGAGTAAGTTTCCGATATACGCCCATTGGCATAGAGGCTTTTGTGTTTTTTGTAAACTCTCAGTCGCTTGTAGATGATTTGACAGTTGAGCAACTGCAAGCTGTTTATTCCGGCAAAATCACAAATTGGAAAGAAGTAGGCGGAAAAGATGAAGCCATTCGTCCCTTTCAGAGAAATGAAAACAGCGGCAGTCAGACGGCTTTTGTTCATTTCATGCAGGGAAAAACTATTATGAAACCGCCTGTGGAAGATGTCGTTGGCGGAATGGGCGAAATCATATCCCAGACTGCCGATTATGCCAATTACGCTAATGCCATTGGATTTTCTTTTCGATTTTACGTCAATGAAATGGTCAAGAATGACGAAGTCAAAATCTTAAAAATAAACGGCGTATATCCCGATTTGGAAACAATTGGAAAAAGAGTATATCCGCTGGCATCTCCGTTCTTTGCCATTACGCTGGCTGATAATAATAAACCCAATGTATCAAAATTCCTGGCTTGGATAGTCTCGGAGCAGGGTCAATATTTGGTTAAGAAAACAGGGTATTGTCCTGTAAAATAATGAAACAAATATCTTTTCTAATTATTGCTTTACTGACAATAAACTTGACATTTGGTCAGGCAGATTTTTTTGTTCAGCTTGCCGATTCAGCTCTAACGTTAACCAAAGATAGAGTGCAATACGACACTACTTATGTCAAAATAGCATATCCAAACGGCGATGTTCCTGCAAATAAAGGAGTTTGCACAGATGTACTAATACGTGCATATCGAAAAATGGGAATTGATTTGCAAAAGGAAGTTCATGAAGACATGAAAGCCAACTTTAAAAAATATCCTAAAAAATGGGGACTTTCCAGTCCGGATAAAAATATAGACCATAGACGAGTCCCTAATTTAATGACATTTTTTTCCAGACATGGAACGATAAAAAAAATTTCACAAACCACAAACGACTACCAACCCGGCGATATTGTTTGTTGGGATTTGGGACGAGGAATAACGCATATTGGAATAGTTTCGAGAAAAAAGTCGGAAGACAGGCAAAGATATTTAATTATTCACAATATTGGCGCCGGACAAGTCTTGGAAGATTGTTTATTTCAATTTACAATAATAGGACATTACTCTTATAAAAAATAAGCTGAAATGGACTTCTGTAGCAGTCGAAAGTAAAACGCTTCAAATCCTCGCCCGAACGCTAAGTCGCTTGACGTAATGAATAAACAGAGAGATACACCTGCAAAGTAAAAAATTTTTAGCAAGTATTGAGAAAAAAACTTTACTTTTGCCGCTATACAATTAACGTACTTTTACAACGTAATTAACAGAAAAATAGATGATATAATAAAAACTACTTTTCAAATGGACATTAAAGGAAAAATAACAGGAATAAAATACAAAGTACTTCTTTCAGAAGATTTACAAGCCGTTGAAATTGAAAAGTTTAATATCAATAAAGTTTCTCCGTTTTGTCTTTTAAAAGATGGCGAAACTTCATTTGCTGTTTCTAAGTGGGTATCTCCAAAAAGGACGCGCTCATATCCTTATGGACGTGTTTATAATACGCTAAATGTATCCAGGAAAGTTACTGTAATTCCAATCATTAAAGACGAGGGATTTGACGGTGATAGAGATTTTTTACAATGGGATACTGTATCTCTGATGTCATTGTTAGATGTTTTTGTAATATTTGCTTATTATAACAAAGCAACCAAAAATCTTAATTACAAAAACAAAATAACAAACTTTTTGTTTAACAACAAATATGTTGTTTCAAAAATCAAAGAGATTGAACAATATCATAGCTCGGCTTTGCATTGGAATTTGAACGAGTTATCTTACTCTAAATCAATATAAAGATATGGATTTAATAGAAACACTAAAACAATGTCAGACTGAGATAGAAAAAATGCTTTCTCGTTCAACAACAAAAGTTATTTTCCCAATTATTACTTTTGGATTGATAAAGGAATATTTTGATAATAACAAAGAATATTTTTCCGATGCAGATGTAAGGCGTTGTTATAAAAATGCCGTTGAATATTTAAAGAAATATTTAGGACATTCACTTCATATTGGTGGAAAATATTATGATGCCTATCCTTCAAGAAATTTGCCAAAATATGGTGTTCTGAAAACAGTTGATAACAAGCAATATCTACTGACTGAACCTTTTAAAAAAGTATCTTCAGATTTGTTGAGAATTATTCCAGAATTAATTAAAACATACATTGATGCAAAAATGGGAGAAATTCCTTATCTTGAAAATATTGAAAGACGACTTGAAATTGCCAAAAATAAAGAAGCGTTTTTAAAACTACTGCAACAGCAGATCGACATTAATCCATCAAACTTTGAAATATTTTCTTTTGCCGTTTTGAAAACTCATTTGGAAAAATTTGCCTGTAAAATTTACAGAGACACAAGAACTTCTGCTCACGATAAGGGTGTTGATTTAAGTACTAATTTTGGAGTTGTTTATCAAATAAAAAAGTTAAAATTACTTAATCAAAACAATGCAGACATTATTTTCAAGGAACTTCAAACTAATTTTTCAAGTGAAAGAATAAAAGACGGCAATGTAGTTTTGGTAATAGATGATATTGCAAAAGATGTAAAAAGTTATTTAATAAATATGAAAATTCAATCCTTATCAAAAGATGACATAATCAATATTGTTTCTTTGTTTGATGTAGAGGAACGACTCAAGGTGTTAAGAGTTGTTTTCGATGAATTTTTAAGAGAATACAAAAGTGATTTATAACAATTATGAAACAATATCTTAAAGGAAATAGATATGATTATGCAGTAGAATATTCGGATAACGGATATTTTGAAATTTCTACTACCCGAAAAAAGGACGGCAGAAAATCGGCAATAACGAATTTGAACACGATTATTGGTGAGATAATTGACCCCATATTAAATACGATTTACGTCAACGAGTCCTATTTGTATATTAAAAACAAAAAGATAGGAAAAAAACTATATGAATTTGCTATCGAAGTATTGAATGATAAAGATTGGGTCAGTCAGTATTTAGAAAGCGAATTAGATGATGATATGCAAGATGAATTATAGTTATTCTGCAACAAAATCGGCATTGTACGGCAAAAATGGAAACCTCCACAAGTCATTTGACCACGAACGTTTTGCAGAAAATATGAAAAAGTGCAAACACAAATGGCTCATTACATACGACGATAGCGACTATATCCGCAATTTGTTTTCTTTTGCTAATATTACTCCTTGGAATTTAACCTACGGAATGAGAAATATCACTGAAAATTCAGACCAAACAGGCAAGGAATTGTTTATTTCCAATTACATTTTGAAAAATATTCAAATTCAAAATGAGCAGCTGTTATTATTTGATTAATAACGGATGTATTTTCCCTGTAGTCTCAACAACCAGAACTATTCAGGAACAATCACTCGTACCTTTAACCTTCATATAAACATCTACCATCTCTCGAACTGCCCTCTCCCAGGTAAACAGTCCCTCTACTCTGGCAATTCCTGCCGAGATAAATCTTTTCTGCAGCTTTACATCGCTTAGCAATGTATCAATTGCATCGGCAAGAGCCGCATAATCCCTTGCCGGGACTATTAATCCTGCGCCGCCTACAACCTCCTGGAGGGCGCCTCCGTCGCTTGAGATAACAGGTATGCCGCAAGACATAGCCTCCCCTGCGGGGAAACCGAATCCTTCATATACCGACGGTACAATAGCAGCTGAAGCTTTAGCATATAATTTTACCAGCTCCTCATTTGTTGCAGCGCCGGCAAAATATACTCTATCTCTTATGCCGAGAAGATCAATGACTCTATTAGTAACCTTTCTATGAGGCGCTCCGCCGTCTACAACAATAAGTCTTACATCGGATTTAACAACAGTCAAAGCCTTAAGGAGATATATAAAACCTTTTTTACCGTCTTCAATATTACCGACAAAAATTATATCCTTGCCGCTCTTTGCAAGCCTCACAGGTTTAAAAATGGTGCGGTCAATCCCGTTATAAACAACGCTCTGTTTATTCAACGGAATACCATAATCTCTATGATTCATAATCTTTGAATCTTCGGATACCGTAATAATATGGTCAAGCCTCTTAGATACAATTGTCTGCATTAAAGTCGGATAGAACATTACAGCTCTAAATTTCTTAATAAAATTTTCTGATCTTTCAAGGATTGTTTTTAGATCAATAGATAGCGGATGATGAATCGTTGCAATAACAGGTATGCCAAGCGACTTCATTAAAATGAGTCCGTAATTCAACGATTGATTATCGTGTATAATGTCAAAATTATATTTTTCATGAAGTTTACGCAGCAGAAAAAAAGCTCTATAGCCAAAAGAACTGATCTCAGGGAAGGCGCCGAATCTGCTGTGAAACCACTCGTAAATATTTATAGGGTGAAAAATATCAAAGGGAGATTCTGAGTTGATTATATTAAATCCCTTTTTAATATAGTACTCATTGTTAGGGATAAAATGAGTAGTCACGCCCTTCATCTTATGAGGATAGGGCGGACCTGTTATTACATGAACTTCATGCCCCTGCCTTACAAGCTCCTCTGCTATATACTTTAAATATATCCCCTGTCCGCCCGAATAGGGGTTACCTCTATAGCATAGAATACATATCTTCAAGACTAATTCATCTCCGGATTATTCTTTTTAGAATGGTCGCCGAATTTTATAATCCTTTCAGGGTCAAGGTATTTTACAACTTTTGCAGGATTCCCTATGGCAACAGCATTTGGAGGAACATTCTCTCTTACAACCGAACCTGCACCGATGATTGAATTTTCACCAATGCGAACACCCTTACAGATGATAGCCGAATCTCCAATCCATACGCCGTCTTCAAGGATAACAGGAGAGGTCCTGCCCGGCGAAAAATTTCTATCATAAATATCATGCCAATCTGCATCCATAATATAGCAAAAATTTGCAAGCGTGCAATTATTCCCGATTATAATTTCTTTGGCGCTGCTGATACGTACGCCGTTCATGACAAGGACATTATCCCCTATTTTAATATGCCCCTCATATCCTCCAAAACTGATAGTTGTTAAATTAGTCTTAAATCCGTCAGCTCCAACCATTGTAACATTCTTTCCAATATGAATATTCGGACCATAAACAACAACATTCCATATACCCCATACCATTGGTCGTCCTGCCATGGATGCAAATTTTTTCTTAAAAGAATATCTGAAAATAAACTCGCTTTTTATCATAAACCACAGTCTTGACAGATATGAAGATTTTTCATTTTCATTAAACATAATTTTCTCTATAAAACATGAATTTAAATAATTTATTTAATGGACAAAATCATTCCATTAATTTATTGTTAAAATGTAAATTACTTTTAAGGAAAATTTATTATGAAGAAGAGAGTCATAATATTAACAAGTTTATTAATGACCGCGCTTTTCTTTGGATTACCCGGTTCAAAAAATTTATTCTCTCAATCGGATTATATTATAATAGAGGACTTCCAAAAGTATAAAGCAAATCCATTCTCTGACTGGCAATCCAGAGATGCAATAAAGAAAGCGGCTCCTGTATATAAAATAACGGAAGAGGACGGAAAAAAATTTCTGCGAGCATCAACAGTAAATGTTAATAACTCAATACAGATAGGTAAAGGCAATTTAAAATGGGACATAAAAACTCATCCCTATTTAAGCTGGGAGTGGAGAGTCCGGATTCTCCCTGACGGAGGAAGCGAAAAAGACAGCAAGCTGAATGATTCAGCCGCAGGATTCTATGTTGTGTATCAGACTAAATCAATACCATTTGTCAGCTGGCAGTATCAGCCTGCTAATTGGATTAAATATGTATGGAGCACGACTCTTCCTGTTGGGACTGTTATACCGAGAAAAATTTCAAAAGCAGGGATTGACCTTGAAGGGAGATATGTTGTTGTTGCCTCAGGGAAAAAAGATCTTGGTAAATGGATGACATTTAAAAGGAATGTAATTGACGATTATCAAAAATTCTTCGGCGCAAAACCGCCATACAAATCGATGATGATAGGCATATTGACCGATTCAAACAACACAAACAGCAAGGCAGAGGCGGATTACGGCGAAATAAAAGCATCCAAAAATTAGAGGATAATTATCTCTTCTCCAAGAAATTTTGGCTGTCCTTTAATTATCTTTACGTCAATAAAAGCCTTTATTCTGGCAAAGACCTCCCGCAAGCGTACCAGTTGACTTGAAGTATATTCATCATCAACCGTATTAAAACCTATAACAGATATGCCGTAAGTTCTTCCGATATAAACGGCTCTCTCATTATGAAACTTTTGCGAAATAACAGTAACTGAATTTTGTCCGAATATCTCTCTCCCTCTTACAATTGAATCGAGCGTTCTAAATCCGGCATAATCTAAAAAAATCCTTTCCGACGGTACTCCCCGTTCTTTTAATCCTGCAGCCATAGAACGAGGTTCATTATAATTGACCTCGCTGTTATCACCGCTTGCAATTATATATTTCACTCTGCCGGAATGATAGAGTTTAGCCGCGGCATCAAGCCTTGAACTAAAATAACGATTTATTCCACCCTGTGCATATTTACTTGTCCCAAGGAGGAGACCGCACTTATTCTCAGGTATTTTATTATAATCATCAAATAAATATGGAGCCGAGAATCTGCTTATATATAAATCTATCCCTGCTATAAAAACAATAGAGAATAATAGTATAAAAACAGATATGCAGAATATTTTAAGCTTTAACTTCATGTTATATTTTTACCCGAGTCTGCTTTTTATTATTTCTATCTGATGAATGATCCCGCTCTTTGATGTACTCCCTGCCGAAAGTTTTCTCTCGGTGGAATCTGCCGGATCTAAAATTTCTGTTATATCATCATCAAATAGAGGTGAGAATTGTTTTAATTCCTTTACCGAAAGTTTAAAAAAATCTTTCCCCTCTTTTTCACAGTATCTGACAATACTTCCTGAAATTTCGTGACACTCCCTAAAGGGGAGACCTTTTCTGACAAGATAATCGGCAAGATCCGTCGCCGTTGAAAAATTACTATAAACAGCCTCTCGCATCCTCTCTCTATTAATGTATATTCCCTTAAGCATCTCCAACATTCCTTCTAAAGAGAGCAATACCGTATCTATAGAATCAAAAAGCGGCTCCTTATCCTCCTGCATATCCCTGTTATATGTCATTGGAAGAGCCTTCAATGTTGTCAGCAGCGAGAATAAATTTCCATATACCCTCCCTGTCTTGCCGCGTATAAGTTCGGCAACATCGGGATTTCTCTTTTGAGGCATAATAGATGAGCCTGTAGTAACAGAATCGGAAAGTCTTATAAAATTAAACTCAGACGTTGACCATAAAACAAGTTCCTCGCAAAAACGCGACAGATGCATGCCGAGAACCGAAGCAAAGTAAAGAAAATCCAGAACAAAATCCCTGTCACTGACTCCGTCCATTGAATTTATATTAACCTCGTCAAATCCAAGTTCATTTTTTAAAAACTCTCTGTCATTTTTATAATTCACCCCTGCCAAAGCGCCGCTCCCAAGAGGTAAACTCTTACATGCCTTAACTGCATGTTCAAGTCTTGTTCTATCCCGAAGCAACTGCCAGGCATATACCAGAATGTGATGACTAAATCTTACAGGCTGAGCTACCTGCATATGAGTATATCCCGGCATTACTATATCAATGTTATCTTCTGCAATCTTTACAAGCAGCTCTATGAGTCTATTAATAAAAATCAAAACCTGTTTTGACTCGTCTATAATATACATCCTCACATCAACAGCAATCTGGTCATTGCGGGATCTCCCCGTATGGAGTTTTTTACCGGCATCACCGATTCTATCCGTTAATGCAGCCTCAATATTCATATGAATATCTTCTCTTGAAGAGAGAAATTCAAAAGTTCCGGATTCAATCTCAGATTCAATTTTCTTTAAGCCGTCAATAATACTTTCAAGCTCCAATGGACTTATTACTCCGATATTGCGCAGCATCTTTGCATGGGCAATAGAACCTGCTATGTCCTGCTTGTAAAGTCTTGAATCAAAATGGATTGACTGCGAAATTCTTTCGGTTATATCTGATAGATTACCGTTAAATCTTCCGCCCCATAGTTTCTTTTCATCGCTGCCTGTCATTATTATTCCCTATCAAAGAATATTCGATTATAAAATATTTGATTATAAACAAGTTTAAAAATAGTTACTGTGTCAAGAAAATTAAATGGAATATGTAATTAAACTGCCGCGCCAAGTATTAAAATTTTTATATAATACAAATTCGGGATTACATCTGTTAAAATCTATATGTAAATTATTAGACAGACACAAAAATTAAAAAAGAGGCAGGCAATGACTGATACATTCAAATCTAATTAATAATCTTCTTAAGCAATAGTTCAATATACTGCTCAAGATTTTTCATGCTCTCTGCTATTTCATATTCAAGAATATCCGCAAGACTGATCATATCATTATTTTCCATAATCGCAACTGTTTCATTTAGAAGAATCTGAATCTCGCGGTTCTTCTCCTCAAGAGATTCTCCGCCTATAACTATATCCTTAAGAGATATATCAAAAAGGGGAGATATTTGATAGCATGTTCTGGTATAATAAAACATAAAATTTATAAAGTTCAGCAGTTGTTCCATACCTTGATTATCATTACCGGACTGGTAAGATATGGCAGCATTTTCAAGAATAGTTTTCTGTTCAGGGAGATGGGACCTTATCTCCTTTAATGAATTTATCAATACATCAGGAGAATCAATGCTGTCTATAATGAGTTTTTTCATCTCATCGCTGACAAGGAGCATATTAAGAATCTCTCTTATGTTCATGAAGATTGAGTCGTCAATATCTATCTCTCCGTTATCTCCCATCTCCGAAAGAAACTTTGCAACTCTGCTCCTTAATTCCTCAAGCCTTTTTACATAATCGCCTACTGATGAATCGCGGTATTTAACATCCTCAAGATTTATCCCGAGAAGATTTGAAACAGTATTGAATATCTCATGAATCCATTCGATCCCCGAAACAAGGTCTTCTAACTCGTCAGGCTCGTAAGGCTCCTCTTCAATGTTTTGAAGAAAATCAATTACTCTATTGCAGTAAAAAATTGCTTCATCAACAGTTTCATATACAATATCAGATTTTGATTGAACCAAACAGTTTATTGAATTTACATTTTCAATAGAGAGATCCGGCAGTTCACTGAGCAGGTACTCTTTCTCATCTATTAAAATCCCTGACAATATAAGATTTTTCTGCTTTATCCATTCAGAAATTAAAACAACAACATCATTAACACTCTTTTCATTTTCAAGAATAATATCAACCGGATAACTATTTATTCTTATCTCCATCTATCTACCCCTTTTAAGACTTTCTATTGGTTATTAACCACACTAACCATTAACCACTAACCACTAACCACTAACCACTAACCTCTAACCACTAACCTCTAACCTCTAACCTCTAATCACTAACCACTAACCTCTAACCACTAACCTCTAACCTCTAACCTCTAACCTCTAACCTCTAACCTCTAACCTCTAACCTCTAACCTCTAATCACTAACCACTAACCTCTAACCTCTAACCTCTAACCTCTAACCTCTAACCTCTAACCACTAACCTCTAACCTCTAACCTCTAACCTCTAACCTCTAACCTCTAACCTCTAATCACTAACCACTAATCACTCTATTCACTATTATTATTAAGCCCTTTCATCTGATTGTTCATCCATTCCTGTTGAGCCTTTGCGCCTGAAATTGATTTCTCCATTGTAGTAAACTTTTGTCTTAACTTCGCTTCATAAGCCTTTAGATAAGCCTCATGTTTTTTTATCTTTTCGTTTGCCATTTTAATTGACTCATCTTCCAAGTCAATCTTTGTAGCAATTATATTTTTACCCGATGATATATACGGATCAATAGTCTTTACAAGCATATAAGCCATACCATTATCTATTCTGTTATCACCTGTAGTATCTGATGCAAAAAAACTTCTAGCTCCTTCCGAGTTTTCAAGAATAGTCTTCCTTAAAAGATCCTCCTCAATAATAAGCTTACCGTCTTTAATTGATTCCCAGCTTGAATTTGCCTTCCCTGTAGAAACTCCCATCTGACTGAACATCTTAATCGGTTTTTCCTCTCTGCTTGGATATGCGCTGCCGACAGTTGTCTTAATGGAATTTTCTAACCTGACAAGGGTCATATCCCCGACAAAAATTCCACTCTCTTCCAATTTCTCTCCTTCGCCGGGTTTATCTATCTTTACTGTTTTTGTAAGATTTCTGTTAAGTTCAATATAATTATTATAAGAGTCAACAAAAGCTTTAATCTGCTGAATCGGTTTATCTATATTATCAGAAACTTTAAGCTCAACAGGATATTCGGATTTTCTTTTAAGATTTAAAGTAACGCCCTTAATAGCATCCGTTATTCCGTCATTTTTGTCCCTCTCAATCTCAACTCCATCTATTTTCAACTTTGCATTAGACGCTTCGGTTATAGTATTTTTTAATCCGAATCCGTCCTTTGTCTTAACCGGGGTTGATATAACAGGTTCTGAAAAAACGGTTTCACCGTCATTATTGTAAAAAATTATTTTTGATATTTGTTTGCCGTTAAAATCTCTGCCTATTGGAATTTCCTGTTTCTTTGCAGCATCTCCATCTAAAGGATATATCTTCTCTTCCCTTTTCCCATTCTCAACGCTGACAACCCCAACACCGGTAACAGAATCAAATTTCAGACTCTCCTGTTTTTGCGGAAGTCTAATACGTGAAATATTATAGCTTTTTAGCCTGATGCCTTTTACATTAATTTCATCTTCAGGACCGGTCTCAATTACAGAAGGAACCTTTTCTTCAAGTTCTTTTTTATATGTGAAATTAAACTTTAAAGCAGTATCGCTTTTAATATCCTCTTTTACCGGCAATTCATATTCCTGCCACAAAAAACCGGATATTTTAATCTCTTTGCCGTCTTTTCCAACCTCAAGAGTTCCGGTCTGTTCTGCCGATGAGTCCTTAATTTCATGAGGCGTAAAAAATTTCCTGTCAAAAAATACAGGATTTTCACTTTGACTTGTAATCTTTTCCCCTGCTACAAGACCTAACTCTTTGAGGAGATCCTCGCTCCCGCTAATCTTTATTTCACCTTTTTTGCCGGAGACTGTAGATGTAAGACTGATCATATAAGCGCCTGAACCCATATCTATATAATCCGAAGCAACAATAGAAGACGCCGTTTCAGCTATGGATTCATTCAATGATTTGAGCTTTCCGCCTTTAAAATTAATATCTTTTGCAACGCCGTTAACTTCTATGGTAATCTTACCTGATTGAAGTTTTTTCTCAGAGTCAATCTTATCTGTAGATATTTTATGATTTGAGGCAAGTTGAACTACTTCGATTTTTTTTGAACCTGTATCAGCCAGCTTTGATGCTATTGCCTCAACTACACTATTGTCTGATGAGACTGTATTTTTTTCATTAAAAGAGGATTTATAGCCATAGAGATCCTTTGCCTTACTATCAAGGTCCTTAAGACTTGCGCTCAACCTGTTCAACGCTTCTTTTTTTTGGGTATTTAGATATTTATCCCTCTGAAACTGTTTTATCGGTCTTGATTCGGCTTCAACAAGTTTATTAATTATGGAATCAGTATCAATCCCTGATGCTGCTCCTCCCATTGTTACAGGCATCATCTCCCCCTTATAAAACCTAAAATACTGAAAAACTTCGATATATTAAAAGTACGCAGTATAAAATAATAATTCAAGCTCAATTTTTAAAAAAATTTCTCTCCACATGCCATATCGGTTATATTTGAATTATTTATTAGAATAAAGTGACATAAAAAGGATAAAAAACAGCAGATTATCTCTATCAACGAACATATACGGAATCAAAAATATTGTTCTATGAAGAGAATAGTATATTGGTCCACACTTTTAATGGGGATTATAAAAAGAAGATGCAAGTCCAGATTAAAGTTTATCTGGACTCGTCAACGAAATTGCCTAAATTCTCACGAATATGTTCAAGAAGTCTTATTGAGTATTTTCCCGGTATCTCACTTATGACTTCATTTGTATCTCTATCCATAACCTGAATAACAACTTTATTAGTCTTATTATCAACAGAGAATTGAACCTTTTCTTTAAAGTTTCTGCTCAACAGATTGAGCTCTGCTACGGCTTTCTTAGTTTCGTCGGCATTAGCAAATTTTCTGGAAGGCTGAACCGTATCAGCTTTCAGATCATTTTGAGTTTTTTCTCTTTCGCCTTGAAATCCATTTCCGCGATTTACTATTTTATTATTAAAGTTTTCTATAAAATTTATAACATTCATAGTGTTACCTCCGTGTAAAAATTAAAAAATAATTAAATTCGCCCTGCTAAAAATTATTCCCCCTCCGGTTTCCCTGACCGGAGAGGGTGTCATAAAACCGCACTGCCGGTCACTTGACAAAACTCCTTATTCAAGCAGTTTAGTAACAAGCTGAGGCTTAAAATTTGCCTGAGCTAACATCGCAATACCAGTCTGAACAAGGATCTTATCCCTTGTAAAATTAACCACTTCTGATGCCATATCCACATCGCGTATCCTCGAATCAGCAGCTATCATATTTTCATAATTAAGAGCTATGGATTTAACAGTACTCTCCAATCTGTTATAATATGCTCCAAGGTCTGCCCTCTGCCGATTGAGCCTGTCTAAAGCCCCGTCAACATAACCTATCATGGAGTTTGCCTGCCCAACAGTGGAGATTGAACGTTTTGTATTGTTCTCCATTAAACTCAAAGCCTTAGAATTCATTGTCTGTATGAAAACTCTGATCCTCTGATTGCTGTTTGCTCCAACATGAAAAAACATACTGGCAGTTTTACTTGTTTTAGCAAAAAGACCTGTAATCATTTTTAACCTGTTGAACTCGGCAGCTGTAGAAATGCGATCCACTTCATCAATAAGTTGAGAAACCTCTACCTGAATCTGCATTCTATCGCCATTAGAATATATTCCGTTAGCAGACTGAACTGCAAGAGACCTCACTCGCTGCATAATGTCATTAATCTGCTGGAATGATCCCTCTGCTACCTGAATAAAAGAAATACCATTCTGAGCATTTTTCTCAGCCTGAATGAGTCCGTTTATCTGAGTTCTCATCTTCTCAGAAACGGCAAGACCTGATGCGTCGTCTCCCGCTCTATTGATCATTTCGCCTGAGGCTAACTTTTCAATAGACTTATCAAGTCTTTCCGATACATTCTGCAACTGCCTGTTAGCAAATATGGCACTCATGTTATGATTGATTCTCATATTAACCCTCCCTTGGTTTTTCTAAAACTACTATTTTTTTATTAGCTTTAGGTTTTTCAGACATTACTTCATGTAATATCAGGAGCATTTCTGCTCTAAGGTTTTCTCCTTATAAGCTGCCGGACTGCCCATAATCCATGCAACGCAGACTGCCTGAAAATCTCCGGCAATCTATGATGCCCTCCCAACATTATAGACTGCCGGAAAATAAGACAAATCTACAGGATATGACAGAACGACCCAACGAGGGAAATCGAGAATCGGTTAATTTTCAAAGAACAAACGCTCTATTGTACTTCTACTGTATAATGCGTAACTACATAGTCCCAAGGAGTCTTAATACAGACTGTGTATTGCCGTTTGCCTGCGCAAGCATTGCAGTACCTGTCTGAACAAGAATCTGTCCCCTGGTAAAATTTACAATCTCTTCAGCCATATCCGTATCTCTAATACGAGATTCGGATGCTTGAATATTTTCATAGGCTGACATTAGCCCCTTTGCAGCATGCTCAAACCTGTTATAGTAGGCTCCGAGATCTGCCCGCTGCTTTGAAAGCTTCTGCAGTGAATCATCCAAAATGCCTATTGCGGCATTTGAACCGTCAGGCGTTTCAAGCGATAAAGCGATTCTTCCCGAACCCTCCTTAAATTTAAAGGCAACAGCAGTCATGGTGCCAATATAAACCCTCTCCCGCTGGTTTTGATTAGCTCCCATGTGAAACCACATACTTGCCGTAGGATTTGTTCTGGAATATTCTCCCATGAGTATTTTAAACCTGTTAAACTCCGCCTGAGAAGAAATTCTATCAACTTCATCAACAAGGGCCGACACTTCGACCTGAATCAACTGTCTGTCAGAACTGCTGTAAATACCATTGGCAGCCTGAATTGCCAAAACCCTTATTCTCTGAACGAGCTGCGCTGTCTGATTGAGATACCCTTCAGTTGTTTGGACAAAAGACATTCCATCCTCTGTGTTTCTCTCAGCCTGTCTTAGTCCATTAATCTGAGTTCGCATCTTTTCAGACACTGCAAGACCGGATGCATCATCTCCGGCTCTATTGATCCTTTCTCCTGAGGAGAGCTTTTCCATGCTCTTTTGAACTTCCCAGTGAGAAAACTTCAATGTCCGATTGGAGTTTATCGCACTCATATTGTGATTGATAATCATGTTACACTCCTTTGTTTATATCTGTCTGTTTCTGGCTTCCTTGCCATACTGATTTCGAAGGCAGGCGAAATTCAGTCGTTTGATACCAGTTTTTGTACTGCCACATGGCAATACAATTCTTATTAGTCATTTAAGACTATCAAAAACTCTCAATAAAGCATTAAGCAGGCAATTATCACGCTATTATACAGTTTTCAAAGAACAATGAGCAAGGAGAGATTTTCTCCTGTTCGTATTTTCGCTGCCTTTGGCTTGTAAATTGAGTTTGATTATGGTAGTTTATGCGTGTTTATAAGCGTTTATTTGAAATTATATAATTGATTCATACATTTTCAACTATAATTCATTTTTTTTAGTTTTTTTTGTTTTATTTGTGTATTGAGCATAACGTTCCGACTGTATGCGGACGTTGGGACTATCAAAATTTTTTATTTTATTATTATATAAGCATCCTTTATTATTTTTAATGCCGTTGTCATTCCATCTAATCCTTTAACAATATTTCCATTGGAGCCGTCAACCGATCCGTATCCTATTGGATTTAATTCTATCTTTCCCGGTACATCTATAAAAAATTTTCCATGATATATTAGTGAAGGTTGTCCGTTAACACCGGAATTGTTTTCAGTCCAAAATTCATTATAATCAAAACTGTGATTTATTTCCAAATAAACATTATATTCCTGTCCATTTAATAATGAATCATTGTCTATTTGAACACCAACAGCGCCTTTTGAAGTTGCCGCACTAACACAGTCAATTTGCGCAGTATTATTTTGTATTCTATTATTCCATACAGGTAATGCCTCAGGTCTGCCTTCTTTGGGAGCAAAAATCCATTTTCTTTTAGCATTTTTGTTTGTAACAATTATTGTTGAAACATAATTTCCTTGTTTATCATCGATCCATGCCGCCATTTGAGGAGTTCTATCCATAGAAAATATAAATATTTTCATTTCCCCCAGCCATTTTTCACCGGGTTCAACAGAGAGCTCTATTCCGTTGAGACAATTTGATGATTGATATTTATCTTCTGAATTACACCCAATACAATCAAAAAGAATTATTACACCAATCACACAGACCCATAAACTAATTTTTTTCATAATGTCTCCTTATAATTTTTTATTTATTTATCTTTCCAGTTCCACCATTTTAATTTTTCCGGATCAGTTATTGTTCCGTTTGCATATGCCACTGCCAAACGGTACACATACAATGCACATCGATCAACCTGCGTATTTTGAAATTTACAATCATTGAAATAAATTTCTTCCGGATTTTGTCCCTTTAATGACGCAATAGTAGGGTAACCGGCATTTATTAAATGCTGCGCCATATTTTTTCCAATGCCGGGGATTTGTTCAAGTTCGGATTTTGCCATGATTTACCATCTTATATTTTCATTATCATTATATATATTGATGTTTTGTCAAGTCCTTATATACTTTATGGGCTATGACCATTTTAGCAAAATGGCACATAACGTTTCGGTTGTATATGACGTTTTTTTGCGCCCGATAATAAAAAATGCGAAACATTTTTACTGACACAAAAAAATGGTGGGAGAAAAACTGCATAAAGGGCACATGCCCGACTGCTGTTTTCACAGCCCGAGCCGCCGAAGGCGGCGAAGCATATACAGTCCTGTTAAGCGAAGCATGAGCGAAACATATTAATTAAATTATATTCTCATTTTTATTATATCGTTATTTGATTTTGTTGTTCGTATTATACCATAAACAGATACAATAATTGTAAATATGTTTGTAATCAAAGTTATTATTTCATCAAGATAAGCATATTGTAACAATCTTGTTATATGTATTATTGATGCGCCGGAGAAAAATATTAGAATATAAAGACAAACATATTTTTGTAAACCATGTTTAAAAAATGATATTATACCTAAAAGACCTATTGAAAAATTTGAAAGCCCGAGTTCTCTAATAACAATAAAATCATTTAAATTTAATTGTAACAGATTTGCTGTATAAACAGGATTAAATATTTGCATTAGTCCAGTAGTAAATAACCTGATTCCTATAGACCAAAAAATAAACCAATTCCCAATTATTTCGGGAAAATTATTTTTGTTTTTTTTCTTAAAATTGATAAAGACATTAATACCTATTGAGATAACAGGTAAAACTAAAATAATTCCAAAAACATTTATCAAATAATGCATATTTCCTCCAGTATTTATTTAGTTTTAATATATCCAAGGAACTGCCTGATAAGTATTAAATATATTGAGATATTTAGATTTTTTCTATGTCATTGCGAGCGCTTCAACCAGTTTCGGATAGGTTAAGTAATCTGCGCGTGGCAATCCAGAGTCTTAATTTATTCCACTGGATCGCCACGCCGAGTTTACATTGTCTTACTAACGAACTTAAAACAGGTTTCGCGATGACGCAGGTATGTAACTAATTGCCTGTATATATTACTTATTAGACAGCCCCGAAGCGTTTACAGTCTTTTTAAGCTCTGTTTGTCCTTTTTATTTATCTTTCCTCTTTATTATTATTTAATATATATATTGTATCTATAATATCCAATACAAAACATAATTGTAAAATTATATGAATAATATAATTTTTTATTTTCTTATTTTTATTTTGTAATAATATATAGGCTATACTAAAACTTGAAGTAACTAATAATATAAAATATGCAAAACATACTGGAATTGGTATTAAAATAATTCCAAATCCCCTTGTTCCCATAATAAGTATAATCATTATTAATAGCGTTACTATAAAATTTATTACCCAAAATGGTATTAAAGATAATTTTATATATTTTGTATTTTTCAATAACTCAACAGCATTATTTTGTTTATATAATTTTATCACAAAAAGAATATTTTTTATAATAATTATGATAAAAATTATTAACCATAATAAAAACAATACAGGCATTATTTTTAATGTTATTTTCTGAATAATTTTATAATCCGAAATACACATTAAACTTATTTCACAAATCAAAATAAAAAGAAAAAAATATACAGAAAATATAAATGCCTTTATTCTATTCATAATGTCACCCCTATATAATTTATATTTTATTGTATATTTAAAATATTATCAAGGCAAAATTTCGCTTAACGTTCCGGCTGTAACTGACGTTGCCTGCGGCATTTGATGGCTTTGCGAAGCAAAGACTGCAGCCGCAAAATGTAGCGAAGAAAAACCGCGCAAAGGACACAAAGCAGACTGCTGTTTTCCGTAACCCGAGCCGCCGAAAGGCGGCGAAGCGTTTACACTCCTGTTATATGCCGTTGTTTTTTGAATTTATAATCTATATTTATTTAAATAATATTCCAATTGGTTTTATTTTTCTAATTAGAAAAGAAAATATTAAGCATATAATTGTAGTTATTATTGCTATTACAGTAAATTTTAATAAAGGATCAAAAATTAAATTCCTGAATAATAATGATACAGTGATCAATATTGGCGCATGAAAGAAATATATTCCATAATTATTATTTGCAATTAGTCTGGTAAATTTATTATCTATATTCATATTTTTTCTAAAAAACGCAATAATACCCAGCGAAAATCCTATTGCGGTTAATGATTCCCATAATGCAAAAGCAAAACTTTGCCAGCAAAGACCGCCATTAATGTACATTTTTCCTTCAAGGACCCCTCCAAATAAAATTATGATAAACCAGAATGGTATTCCAATTATAAGAGATAATTTGAGCCATTGAATATTTTTTTCATCAATGATTTTTTCCAGTAAATCATTTTCACCGACTAGTATACCGGCAATAAACATCACAATATATGAAGTAAAATAGGAAAATTGTAAATTCAGAAAACTTGAACCAATTGGAAATATTAACCTGACAAGGAATGCAATTATTCCGGTTACTATTATGATGAAAATAATATGCCTTGAATTTATGTTTTGAATTTTTATGCAATTTGAGAAAACCTTCTTTAATAATGTGTAAACAACAGAAAAAATTAACAGTGTTTCAACATACCAAAGAGGCCCGGTAGAGCCTACCCACGAAAAACTTGTAATATATATGATATAATTTTCTACAAGGCTAATCTCAGAATCATAAGCATGTAAAATCAAGATAATAATTGGAGTAATAATAAAAACATATAACAATAATGGTAATCCAAGGCGAAAAAATCTTTCTTTGATAAAATTTGATGAACCGTGTTTTGCCAAAGACCTAATTGCTAAAAAGGCGGATATGAAAAACAGTATCCCCATAAACCATGCCTGTAAAAATGATTGAAGAAATCCGAAGAAAAGCATTTCAAAAATTGGTAATTTTTCCGGAGAACCTTCGATATAATACCAGCTGCCAAAACCACTATAGGTAACTGCTGTATGCATAGTAATAACAAGAATTATTACAAGAGAGCGCACATTATCCAAATATGGAAAATGGGCTTTTGATGTTTCCCTTAAATTATTGTCCATATATTTTTATTTTTCTGCCTGCAAAAATACAAAAAATATGCAGTATTTATTTTTGAATTTTTGTTATCATTATTTTTGTGTTTAGTTGTCATTGTCATACTGTGATGTCCGCCACACTCCGCCTAATACAAAACCGTACAAAGGGCGCAAGCTCGACTGCAATTTTGCGCAGCATGAGCCGCCGAAGGCGGCGAAGCAGTTGCAGACCTGTTATGTGCCGGTTGTCTATATTCAACTATTTTTTACTCAAAACAATTTAAAAATTATTCCCAGCTGAATTGTATTACTTTTACACAATAATATTCTCCACCCTTGCCATAATCATAGATGATTACATAACTTTCGCTAGTTGATATTCTTAAATACGGTGGAGGCGCCCACTGACCATCAATTAACCAATTATAATGAATGAAACCAGAATCACAGTTATCAACGGAGTATAGATAATCAATATCAGAACTTATAGTCCCATTTTCATATCGTTTAGTATAATACTCTCCAATTTCATATCCAATTGTATTATAACTGCCAAAGGGAGAAGCTGCATAACTTTCTCCGTCAATAGTAGCTGAATAAACTCCCCACTTTCCTCTGTATTTTTCGGCAATTGATTTTGTTTCATCAAACAATATATTCCACCTGACTTTGAGGAAAATATTTTTGGTAACTACGGTATTAAAATCCCATTCATAACCAATACCAAAAGCTTCATTAAACCAATAACCAAAAGCATAACCATTCTTTTTGGGGTTCGTAGGTTTAGTTGCCTTATTACCTTCTGTTATGGTTTGAGTGGTGTTTTCCGTTCCATTGTCCGCATTAAAAGTTACAGTGTAGATTTTAGGCTGTCGATCGTCTTCATTGTCGCAAGCGGAAAATAGACTAATAATAGCAACAATAGCAATAATCGTGGTCTGTTTCCAAGTTTTCATATAAAAGTCTCCTCTTTTGTATTCTATTCCTTTTTACAGTTTTTAACAACTGGCACATAACGTTCTGGCTGTATGCGACGTTTTTTTGCACCTGATAAGAAAAAATGCGAAGCATTTTTACGGACGCAAAAAATACGGTGAAGGAAAACCGCACAAAGGGCACAAGCCAGACTGCAATTTCTCGCAACCTGAGTCGCCGAAGTAGTTACAGTCCTGTTATATGATGCCCCAAGACTTATAATAATATTTTTTAATTATTTTATGCTTTTACTTTATTATTTAATCAACAATATCTTCAAGCTAATTAGTCGATTCCTAACTCTTGATACATTGCATGCCATTCTTTTCCAAATTCAATTTTTTCTAATGCTAACTTTCTCTTATCTTCTGGCAAGCATTGAATGCAAGTTGGATATTGAATACCTTTATAATATTCTTTACATTTTGGACATAATTCCAAATTATTTATGTCATAGTTAAACGCACATTTTTTACATGCAGTTATTGTATCTTCAAATGAAAGATATTTTATATTGTCATCTAAATACAACAAAAACGCTTCTTTTTCAATTTCATCAATAAATTTAATTTTAGCTTTTTCTCTTTGTAACCAATACCTCACTTGTGATAAATTTTGCTTATTCTTCCATTTATTTTTTGATATAAAACATTTATCACGAACATCTGCAATATTTTCATCTAAATAGAATATTTCAATAAGTTCCTCGATTGTTTTATATTTAGGTTCATCAAATTCCAGCCGACATTCTGTACAAAGATATTGAGGCTTTTTTCTCATTCTCTTGTTAGGATACCTGCCATTACAATTTGGACATAAAGGTACAGGAACATAATCAAAGTTTTTTAATATATGTTTACTAAATTCTAATTTGTCAATAGTCGTATTTGAATTTATATAATTTTCAGCATATTCTTTTGATACTTCTCGTTGATAATCATGATATTTTTTAGGATGGGAACGATGCTGTAATGTTAATGTTTCTTTACTACCACATATCTCACATTTGTCTTTAATAACTTCTTTTCGTCTTTCTTGCCAATCTTTTGTATGCCATGCTCGTTTTCCTTCTTTAAAATCCTTCCAATATATTTCTTTTGCAATATCTTGAGTAATTTCCCCCTTATACAACTTTTCCCTTAATTCAATAAGTTCTTTATATGTTAACATAATCTATTATTCTCCATTAATAGACATTATAACTATTATTTTTTTATTATCAAGTATAATTTCTATTTTTTTGAACAACTTGTCTTTGCGTTTCACTTAACGTTCCAGTTGTATATGAAGTTTGGGGCAGGTAATAGGGAGTTGCGAAGCAAAGACTCCTGCTATAAATGCGGCGGAGTAAAACCGCACAAGGGGCGTTAGCCAGAGCCACCGAAGAGTTTACAGGTCTGTTATGTGTAAGTTGTCTTCTACAATATATTGTCATAATTACTATAATTCCAGATTATTTTTACATAATTCATATTATCATATTCTTTTAATTTATTGATAATTGATTCCCTATGTGCCGCTCCAATTAAAAATAAGCCTGTATTATATGTATGTTCTTTACTGTAATTATATATATTCTTTAACATTTCATTTTCACGTTTATTCATAAGATCATTCCATAATTTCCTAATTTTATGTAACCTTTCATCATTAAACACTTGTAATGTGTTTTCTATTTCAATATCAAATGCTTTATTAAGATTAATATAATCAATACTATTAAGAAATTTAAAACCATATAATTCTCTATAAATTTTAATTATATCTATTATGTTTCGATAACCACAACTAAATTTTTCTATTCGTTCATGCATAGATTGATCATTTCTAAAAAATGATATTGGAGGTACATCATCGGAATCCACTAGAATATGCTCAATTTGATGACTTTCCAAATATTTATTTATTGCATTTGTTTCTAATTTATTTTCTGTTTTATTTATATAGTATTTATCAAAATATGAAGGCGGAGTTTCTTCAAAAATAACTTCTGGATTTATTTTCTCTATTATTTTTAATAGTTCAAAATAATTACAATTACCACTGTCTGCATGGTATGTACCGATTAAAGTTATATTATACATATATACTTTTGCTTTTATATGTATAAATTACAATTTATTAAGAATATTTTGTCAACAAATATTAGACAACTTGCACCTGACGTTCCGGTTGTAAACGATGTTTAGGGCAGGAAATAGGGCATTGCGGAGCAACGAGCCCTGCCCCGAATGTGGCGGGAAAAAAAGCGCACAAAGGTTGAAGTGTCGACTGCGGTTTTCGCAGCCCGAGCCGCCGAAGGCGGCGAAGCGTTTACAGTCCTGTTATGCGATGGTTTTGCTTTTTCTATTAAACATATTTAATTTTTTATATCAATAATTTTATTTTTAAATATTACCTAAAAAACAATCTAAATATAGATTTTGGTAAAAAGAATTTTAAAATTTTATGCTTTATATGTAAAGAGTGATGTTCATCTTGAGAAGAAAAAACCTGTAAATTATTAGGGGAATTATTGAGTTTGTTACCGTCCTTGTGATGAACAACTTCATCGGGACGCAAACGCCGACCTATGTTTTTTTCTGCAACCCAACGGTGAACTAATTTGCCTGAACTATTAAAACGCAAATAACCGTTATTGTCAATGTAAGTTTTTTTTAACAAACTTCCACCTCATAAGCCAAAATTTTTAAGTGAACATTAAAAACCAAACCATCGTTTTTCACGCCTTCCATTAGACATTTGATCGCCATTTCTAACTACCCAATAGTCAATTCTAATTTGCCTGTCATAAACACAAGCCAAATTTGTATAGAAATTTTCTCTTAATGTATCATAATCACTATCACCATTTTTATATATATAAACAGCAGATATATATACAATTTCATTCCTATTTCCAATAATTGCACTTGTTGCATCTAAACAACGTTCTATAGCCAAATCTGATAAGGAAGCCCAAACTCTAGCAGCATTTTCTCCGTACCATTTTCCAGAATTAAAAAAATCCCCACACTGTTCGGGTTGTGGAGAAGACGGGGTTGTGCTTGGTCTAAAATAGTAAGAAACACCTTGAATTATTATTTTATTATTTTCACTTTTAGCATTAGCACTTAACCCAGTGAAAATTATTAACAACAATATAATTGAATACTTTATTTTCATAATAATCTCCTATAATTAGTATTTCATTTAAGGAAGTCTATATACCTTAAAATAATTATATAACAAATATATAAAATGTCAATAATTATGTTTTATCTTTATAAACATATTCTGCAAAACTGACGCATAATGTTTCGGCGGTAACTAACTTTTTTTCGCCAGATAAGACAAAATGCGAAGCATTCTTACAGGTGCAAAAAATGTGGCAGGAAAAAACAACACAAAGGTACGAAGTGCCGATTGCGGTTTTATGTAGCCCGAACCGCCAAAGCAGAGTGGCGTACAATTACCGTCTGTTACGTACCGTTGGGTTTGTTTCTATTTGTTCTTTATTTTGTCCTTCATCTATATTAAAATAATGTTGTGCCTGTTCTAAACGAGAACTTACAGAAAATGCTGGAACATCATTCATTAATTCATTTTTAGAACAGCCCAAAACTATTATAGTTAATGTATGACTTGTTACATTATAAGTTTGTCCCGGATTAATGTATGTATATGTCCCCATAGTTATGGCACTTCCTGATGTTGTATATGTACTATGTGTTGCTTTACCATTTTCAGAAAGTATAACAAAATAATCAAAACCAAGTTTATTAATTTCCCATGTTGCACGAATAAGTGCATTTTCTCTTACAGTATCAGCATCTGTAGATTCATTTCCTTTAGATTCTATCCTTAGAATACGTCCTTGATATTTAGACCAATTAATTCCCATTACCTCAACCGCATTTGCAATCTGAATTGATGTTTCCTTTGGACTAGAGGTAGAGGTACAACCAGTTAAGACAAAATTTAACAAAAAAGGCATAATATAATATATCAATACCATTCTCTTATTTATCATATGAATCCCCTTAGGCGATATTATCATATATTTCAATTTTCTGTCAATATTTATTTCTCATATTAACTTTACATATTTTTTCATGCGCATTTCACTTAACGTTCCGGCTGTTTACGACATTTGGGGCAGGTAATAAAGCGTTGTAAAGCAATGACCGTCAGCCAGACTGCAATTTCTCGCAGCCCGAGCCGCCGAAGGCGGCGAAGCGTTTACCGTCCTGTTATGCGGAGTACAACCCGTACTTCAAATATATTTATTGATTTAACGAAAGCCTTACATTTACATCACCAATGCCAAGAATTGTTTTTAATTCTTGCTGTGAAATATTGTTAATCTTTCCAAGTCTTGTTAAACTCCATGAATTGCGATCATAGTAAATTACAAATTGATTGCCTTGATACAATATAAGGTCGCCGCTTTGTGTTGTTATCTGTTCGTTATTTTGCGGCAGGATTGCGCTTAAACTGCCGGCTTTCTCAAAGTTTTCATAATCTCTCATGTTAATTGTGATGTCTCTTTCCGCAAGCAAACTTTTTAACGCTTTTGTCGATGAGTTATCAAACAGTGTTGCCGTTAATACTCTGTTATTAATATGTAAATACATAATATTATTTTGCGCCTCCCCTGTGTTAATATTTAATCCCAATCCATTTATCCATGTTACAATTTCTGAACGTGAAGTATTACGCGAAAAACGAAAACCGGAAAGCCATGTTGTATTATTTGAACAAAGTTTATGAAGATTGGACGCACTTGAACCTATAGGACCGCTTCCCGATGTACAGAACGGCACAATTGTTTTGTCGGAAAAATCATAACTTTCAAGGAATGTGTTTATAATTTTTGGCGCTTGTCCAAACCAGATTGGATAACCTAATAATACAATCTTGTATTGTTTTAAATTTTTAACATTGCCGGAAATGGCTGGACGAGATGATGAGTCGTTTTGTTCTATAGTAGAACGGCTGGAACTGTTACTCCAAATAAGGTCCGCTGATGAATAAGGTATTTGCGGTTTTATTTCATACAGATCTGCCTTTGATATATTTGCTATTTGCTCTGCTAAAGAACGAGTGTTGCCTGTACAGGAAAAATAAACTACTAAAATGTTTTTCATGTTTTCTCCTTGTGTTTGATTTTCTGTTTCTTTTCTGTCATTTTGTCCACAAACGGTTAGTGTGCATAATGCAACCAATGCAGTAATAAAAAGATATTTTTTCATTGCGTTACCTCTCTAACATAGTAATATAAAATATATCAAAAAATATATTTATGCAATATATTTTCATTTCAAAATCAAATTTCAACTAACGTTCCGACGCATAGCGCACACCTAACTACGGTTTTCGTAACCCAAGCCGCCGCAAGGCAGTGAAGCGCATATAATCCTGTGCGGCATTTGGCCTGATTTTTTTATTTTTTCTTTCTGATACTTCTTAAACCGTGGTTTATTATCCATTTAGTCTCTTTTGTTGGATTACCCTTATTCCATTCATTTATTATTTCATTTGCTTTTTCAGGAAATTCTTTATACAAATCATTTATATTGTTTCCAACACTTCTTTGTACAAATTTTGATTTATCATTTTTTAAATTTGTCAATATTACTTTATAATTATCAAATTCTTCTATCGCTACATAAATTTTTTTAGACCATGGCAGCCTTATTCTTACGCCTTCACTTGCCAGCCTTCTTACATGAGCATTTTCATCTTTACTCCATTTTACCATTGCTTTTATTACTTCTTTAGGTTTATTTGCCAATAATGGCCTTATAGCATATTCTCCGGTAAATCTTTTAGTAAGTTCTTTTATAAAATTTAACGAAATTTTTATATTTTCAATTCCATGCTTTTCTACATATCTTCCTACAGGCCATAACCACCAGCTTTCAGAAAACATTCCGGTTTCCTGTTTTAATTCCGGCCCCAATATGTTTTCGAATAAAAGTATATTTTGTTCATAATTTTTCGGTAAATATATATCAAAAGCATCTACAAAAATATCCATTCGGCCATAAAATTCTTTATCGAATACATTTTTGTCAATATACTTAATAAATTCTTTTTCTTGAAATTCCGGGTATATTGTTTTAATCTTTTGGGACAATAATTTTGCACAATCAGTATTATAATAGTCTTTTGCTTTCATAATTATCGACTGTATTTCATTTTTTATATTATGTCAATGCTTTTTATTATTTGCAGCTATTTCAGGCCAAATATTGTATAATGTTCCAGCCGTTTATAATGTTTTTACAGTTACGATAAATCAACTGTATAATAGTATTTATTAAAAATTCTTCTTTTAGTTTTTTATCTTGCTTCCAAAACAGTATGGGCACACTTTACGGCATAACCAACACTTCAATTCCCATTTGCCATTTACAAGTTCCCAGCACGTTTTCTGACATTTTTTATTCTCGAATAAAGCATGATTATCCAAGGCTTTTGAAGGACACATTTCAACACATTTGTTACAGTTATTACAAACGGTATATTGGGCTTTTTTATCAGGAATCAGGTCTGCATTGGTAAGAACAGCGCTGAACCAAAGAAGATTACCATATTCCGGATTTGTAAGTAAATAATTTCTGCTAATAACGCCAAGACCTGCCAATTCAGCGGCATGTTTCAGGGATATGCGCCCGAAAAATTTTCCGTTCACATATTTACCGTCAACGCCGCCTATTGCTTTTGCTTTATAGCCGTTACCTTTGATTTGTTTTGTCACTTCTTTTGCAATAGCATTCATTCTTTCTAACATTCCATTACGAATTTCAGTATAATCAACTGAAGCGTCAAGCAGGGCTTCTTGCGGGAATGGCGCACCCAAAACGACCACAGAGAGACAACCTTCCAGATTATTGGCAGGTTTAAAACCATCCGGCGCCAAACCGAAATCTTTGGAAGCGGCTATACCAACGACACTCGCTCCTGCAAGTAATCCATATTCTTTTACGGTTTCACTGTTTATCTCTTTTGGCATTTTATCAATTTTTTTCATAATAACCGTCAATATTCTACATTACCATATTTCTATTATATATTTTATAATTTTAACCGCATACTTTTATCTTCAGTTTCCACAAATCCTGTTTTTATATATACATTCTTTCCATCCTCAGTTGCCAAAAGATTTATTATTGATACATTTAATTTTTTTGCTTCTTCAATTACTTTTATTATTACATTTGTTCCAATTCCGTTTTTTCTATATTCCGGATAGGTATATACATTTAATAATGTCCCTATTTTCCCATTTATAAAAGCCCTGTTTGCGGGCCATTCTCCTATTATCAAAAAGACAGCAGATATAATTTTCCTGTTATATTCACAAACTATACCTATAAAATCATTATTTTCAATATGCCTGTTAAAATAATCCTTTAGCGATATAGTTATTTTATCTTTTTCCAATTCACAAATGTCTTTATGTAATTCATTAATAAAATCAAGCCGCAATTTTATAAATAGGTCCATATCATTAAGAGATAATTTTCTATAAACTAATTTTTTGCTGTCAATATTCATTTATTCGTTAATCCATTTTCACCATGTTTTAAAGTTAGTCTATCCACAATGTATCTACATTATGGATAGACTTAAATAGAAGAGAAAGTGCAGAGCTTATTCTTTAAAGTACGGCTCAGCGCTCTTTTTTTAGCACGTAATTATCAGCCAGTTCGCCCGAAATCGGCTTTCCATTCATGTCCAACTGGATAAGCTTATTTTCAGCTACTTTATAATAAGGGGGCACATCAGCTATATCCAGCGTAATAATGTTCCCTGTATCATCCCACTTAAACGATCCTGTCCAGATAAACGGCTTGTTAGATTTGCCCAGGTATTTGTAACTTAATTCAAAACTCTGATTCTGGTTGAGTTTCAAACGGACATCAATACCTGATCCACTTGCCGATGGAATCGTACCGGTATACACCCCTCCCCAATCAAGGCTGACTCTTGAATTGCGGGTGTCAACAAGCCCCTGGTTTGACTGGCATGAGCCTAACCCGAACATAGCAAGGGCAGCCATGAATAAGAAACTAATAAATACTTTTCTGTTCATATGTACTCCTTATAATTCAATATATTTTTCAATTATTTTTACCCTCCATTTTGTAAAACCCCTTGTTATGTGCCGGCATTTTGTCTTCATTCAATATCGAGATTTATCTTTAATTTCATCATAATACGCCTCAACGCCGCACTCTTGCATCTTGATATTTATCATTTTCCAGCGCTTCTGCAAATGTTCGTCAAAGCCGGTATTATTACATGGAAATTCAGAACATTGGAAACAAAAATCCACTCGTTTACTTTCACTGCATTCTCTAACATTACAACCTTTGAACAATACGCATTTCTCGTTACGACATCCCTTACATTTCCCTGATGAAAAATAATTTAACATTTCCCTAAATTCAGGATATTTTAGGAACAAAGGCTCATTTAGCAAGTTTACAAATCGCTCTGCATACACATCAAAGCCGTCTAAGTTATCTTTCAAATCTTTACTTAACCGGCAAATTTCTCCTTCTGAAAAGGCAAAACATTTTCCACAATGCAATCCGCATGGAGATAGTCTTGTTTTTATAAATTCATAAACAGGCTTATCCATTTTTTTAATTTATGCCCCTCCTAACCGTTTATATTTTATAATGGTTAATTTTGCTTCATTGTTCGCACAGTAATATTCGCAATCCATTAAAAGCGTTTTTGAAGCTTTGTATTCGTTTCTTTATTGAAAAATTTTTCTGTTTCATTGTGTTTTAATGTTCAATTTTTCTACTTCATTGTAAACAGCACTGCCGCCCGCTTGCACACAACGTGGTGTCGGTTTTATGATACTCCTAATTTCCATGCGTCATATTTTGCGATATAAAAACCTAAAAATAGCAACGTTATAAGAATTGAAACAATTACCTTAATGATAATTTGTTTCTTGTCAATCAACTCCAATTTGTATCTCCAAATAGCGTAAAAAACTAAACACAGTCCGAATACAGGAAAAGTTAATCCTTGCTTATCGCGAACTTCTCCATAGTAAAATGTAGAGCCGTACCAAAATTCAATCCATCTACTAATGAATAAAAGTATGCAAAAAGTAAAAATTAGATAAACCCATTTATAATCAATGTTACGCTTTATTGTCCAAACAATACCAATCAACAGAATTCCGAACCATAAAATAAAATTGACAGTTTGAATAAGTATAATTCCTTTGTTATAATCATATTCATAAAATGGGTCATAGCTCTCAGTGCCATAATCTCCATTTGGCAAAAAAACATTCCAATAATAAAAGAAAAAGTCAATCAATACAATTATTGAAATTCCAATTATTATAAAGTCTAATTTCTTGATTTTACTGTGCATATTGTTTCTTACTTTCTGTTTTCCATTACTATAATGTTTAGTCGTTTTCAGTATTGCCGGCTTATCCGTCCTTCAGTAAAAGTCAATCGAACCACACAACTGTCGAGCGAGTTACTGTCGCATTTCGCAAAACCACTCATTATCTGCCGGCATTTTTTGTTGTCAAGTTTCAGCAATTACAAGAATTTCAATATCTTCTGTGGTTAATTTGTCTTCTCTCGAATATGCGCCGAGTCTTGCCCCGAATATATCTATGGTCTTATATCCTAACGATTTCAATAACCATGTTATTTCGCAAGGCACATAATATCTTTCATTACATTCGAGCGTCTTTTTATTTCCGGAATCATCCTCAAACTCTAAGATGTTATGGTCGCGAAAAGTCATTAAATCAAATGTTACGCTTCTGCATGTTGATTTACCGTCTTCTTTTGTAGATGCATAAAATTCATTCACTGAAGAAAATAACGGAAAAAGTCCGTTCAGCGCGGTGAATATGAATTTTGCATGAGACTTGAGTGATTTTGTAACGTTTTTGAGTATTTCAAAATTCATTTCATCGGTTTCCATTAGAGAAAAACCGCCTTCGCAAAGCATGATGGCAACGTCAAATTCGCTGTCAAACGGCAAGTTGCGAGCATCATGACGTTGAAAATCAATGGACAAATTGTCGGCTTCCGCTTTTTCTCTTGCCCTTTTTAACTGCGATTCCGATAAATCAATACCGGTTACCCGATATCCGCGTTTCGTCAGTTCAATGGCATGACGACCTGTTCCGCAGCCTACATCCAATATTTTTAAGGACTTATCGAGTTTGATTTCTTTTTCGATAAAATCGCACTCTCCGATTGTTCCGTGAGTATAATGCTCACTATCGTACTTTTGTCCGTAGTTTTCAAAAAATAATTCGTACCATTGCTTTTTCATACAGGTTTTCTATTTATTAAATTATTATTGTTCTAACGTTCAATTTTCTACTCTTCTTATTTTGTCTTTACTGTTTTGTCAAACCTATTATCCATGCAAGAACTAATATCTGTCGTAACAAATTTTCCGTTGTAGAACAAACTGAATATTGTCGCAGGAGTTGGTGCAGATTGGGCTTGTCCCATTGTCTCAAGCTTTATCAATTTCAGCGGGAGTTTCCTGTTTCCGGCTGTTTGGGTCAACTCTGCTTTCACGTAATACTCAGCAAACGGACAACGGTTTGTATAATAAACTACTAAACCGTTCTTTTCCGAACATTCTCCGCTTTGTACAGATTGATTAAATGACGGATTTCGAGCTTTCGGATTTAATTTCATAGCCAACAAACTAAATCCGTACGGAAGTTTTTCTACTGCCTCAAAACCTTGCCGCAAAAACCATTTCGTGTCGCTCATAAAATGAAATTTACTTGTTCCGACAACGGTTACAAGTCCTGCTTTGCCCTGTGCTTTTGCATCGTCAATGGCGGTTTGAAGTAAAGCTTTGGCGTAGCCTTTGCCCTTGTATTGTCCCGAAACCCAAAAACAATTTATCATTAAGTAATTAGGAGCTTCAACAGGTATCCACGCTTTTTCGGCAGGAACGTATTCGATAAATACTTTTGCCCGCTCGTCGAGCCTGCGGAAGACATATCCGTTGTCAAATTCCAGCTTCAGCCATGCTTTTTTTGCTTCGTAACTTTCCGTGCATTTCTTGTCGGAAAAGGCACAGCAGATGTGTTCTTTCCCGATGTTTTCTTTGGTAAGGCTGATAAAATTTGTGCTCATATTGTTTCTCCATTAATATTTTGACTATTTTTTCATTGCCTCGGCTTTTAAATCGGCAGGCATTTTTTCTATGGCATAGCGCAAAGCGGTGCGGGGCATTACCGATTTATTTTTCATCACGTAGTCGAATACCGCCAGTAAATGTTCTTTTTTAACTTCATCGCTCCCCTTCACAAATGTTTCGCTCATGCTTGCCGCTTTCAGCATCCAGCCGTAACCCTTTTGTACCAAGTCGTCCTTATCGGTCAGCAAAATATCGGCAATGTCAATAATATCATTCAGAAACAATCCTTTACGTGCCGGAATAATTAAAGTAACGGCAGCACCACGCCGTACCCAGCGGTTTGGCGATTTTGCCCATTTTTTAAGTTTGTTTACATAGTCGGGATACATCATTACAAATTCACCGATGGTATGATTACATAAGGTGTCACAAGCCGCCCAGTTGTTTACATAACTGTTAAGCCAATTCTCGAAAACTGTAAAGTCGGCAGGCTCGTATTTTTTGCGCAACGAATCAGACCAAAAACTGGCAATACAAGCTTCTTCCAAATAACCTGATTTCCAAAATTCTTCGCACAACTCAAAGATGGTTTGTTTCGGATATTCTTTTATTGTTTGAAAGACGCCTTTGGCTATCTTATGTACTTCCGCCGTTTTTACGCCGTAAACTTTTGCGGCTTCACCTTCTTTAAAAAAGCGCTCAACGGAAACAGCTCCTTTTTTATCAATAGTGTTGAAAAGCGCTTGCCTGACCTGTTCAAGGATTTTTTCTGTATTATTCATAGTTTTCCTGTCTTTTTTTTAATGCCTCAAAACTTCGGTCGTAACTTGATCATTTGCTTTTACTATCGCGCTGTCTCCACAATGGCGCCTAACGTTCCGGCGGCTTTGAGAAGGTGCGGCTTCACTGAACTTACGACGAGACACAAAAGGTGATTTCCCACTTTGCCTTTCGGACGAGTCACACCCAGCTTTCACAAAACCGCTTGTTATCGGCTGGCAATTTTATCCGCAACTCGTTCTGCCAAGTCGTTAATATCATCATATCTTGCTATTTTTTGTAACCATTTATTAGGAATACTGTCAAACCCGTAAAGTAGCCCTGCAAGCCCACCTGTTACTGCTCCTGTCGTGTCGGTGTCTTCGCCTAAATTTACTGCTCTTAAAACGGCTTCTTCAAAACTGTCGGTTGTAAGCAAACACCAAATGCTTGCTTCAAGTGTATGTAACACATAACCACTACTGTAAATATTTTCTTCTGGAAGTTTTTCTATATCTTCTTCTAATAATCGGTCAAATAATGCAATTTCCGTTTTATTGATGGAAAGAGTTGTTAAAAAGTTTGAAATTTCAGATTGCAGGATTTTGTAAATCTCAAATTTATTTTTCCCTTCTAAAATTTGGCGTGCAAATTCAAGGTAATAAAAACAGGCAATTACTGAACGAATATGTCCGTGTGTGATGGCAGAAACTTGTTTTATAAGGTTGAAACGTTCCTCTATCGGTTTGTCATTCAAATAGAAAAGTAAAGGCAAAATTCTCATAAGCGAACCGTTTCCATTTGAAAATTCATCAGTGCCACCTGCTAAATCGGGTTGTACGCCACGAGCAAGTTGCGCAATGGCTTGACATGTTGCAATGCCAATGTCAAAAACAAATCCTTGCGGTGTCCAAAAATTGTCATGATACCATTTTACAAAATTTTGTCCAATTGTATTAAGGTCAAACTCTTGTGTCAATGCTTCTGCAAGACAAAATGAAAGAGAACTGTCGTCAGACCAAATTCCTGCCGGCAGATTATGCGTTCCGTAACCAATCATATCGGTAACAGGATTTTTGCAAATGATTTGTCTGCTATTGAACTCAACAGGAACACCGAGAGCATCGCCAATCGCAACACCAAAAAGAGCGGATTTTACTTCATCAGAAAATAATGATATTTCTTTACTCATAATTTAATAACCTATTTTCAAAATTTTTGACTACTCTATTTATAGTTTTCGGCGTCCTTATTCAATTTTTCAAATTAGCTTGGAAAGTTTTTTGTGCCTTTGTCAATCATGATAACGGCTTTTTTCCACTTATACTTAATTGGGAACGACCCCATTTTTGCCAGATCCTCTGCCTCGGAATTAGTATAAATAAAACCTGTTTTGGCTTCAATAGTATCACCGTTATTTTTTTTAAAAGTACAAGTGATGCTGTAGAAATTTGATTCGCTGTCGTTACTCCATTTAATCAATTCCCTTTGTCCCAAATATATGCCAATTGCTGGGACGCCAAATTTTTTGACGATGTAATCGTTTGCAGACACTACAATCGAGAATGCAAGTAATAGCAAAAATCCTGCTGCTATTGCGCCGAAAATAACAGGAAAAAGCCATAACCATGTTTCATATCCCGGAACAAAACCTTTTACAACTGCTTTGGCACTCGCATACATCACCTGAACGGTTTTCCCATTTTTAATATCATATTTACTGATAAATCTTTCAGGATATATGCTGCGAGTTGTGTACTCAATTTCATCTCCCTCTGAATTAACAAAAGATAATCTAAGAGAATAATACCGCTCTTTTGTTTTTGTATTACCGGAGGAAGAACTGACAATAACTTTGCTATCTATAGCGACAACAGTTGCCGTTGTTTCAACGCCATTTTTAAGAATGTTACCTGCTTCCATTTGCGGTTGAATTACCCCAAAAAATACTCCAGCCCCAACGCCGCCAAAGATGGCAGGAATGAGTAGATATGCAATAATACCCAAAATTCCCATTAATACTTTTTTCATATTCATCTTCTTTTCTTATTTAGTTGTTATTGTCCTGCTGTACTATCCGTTATGCTTGCAGATAACGTTCCAGCGGCTTTGTGAAGTGGCGGATCAACTGCACTTGCTGCGGGGTTACTGCCGTCATCTCGCAAAACCGATAGTTACCTGTTCGTTGTTTTTTTGTCATAATTCTGAAGTTTTTGAGGCCTTTTGTAAATTTTCTAACGTTGTGTATCGGGGTTGTCCATAAGTATAAGGACATGGTTTCCCATTTTTATCTATGCTGTCGTTAATAACTGATTTAATATTTTTAAAACGCTTTAATGTGAACACTTTTCTCAAATCAGTTGCTACATAGTTGGGTTCTGCTTGTTGAATATATGCCGCAAACTCTGGCCGTTTGGATAAATCAATATCATTTTCTGGTGCCTTTAAAATCTCAAATACATGTCTTATTTGATTGTTATTGTAAAAAGCGAGATAGCGAGCCGGTTTAAAAGAACGTTTGTTTTGGCAAATATAATAATTGTATTTCAATGCGATACCTTCTGCCCAAGAACCTGCAAGAATAATAACCTTATTATCATTATTATTTAAGTTCCAAGTATTACCAAGTAGATTCAAGTTATCCAACAATGTATTGAAATGCCCGACCAAAAACTCAAGAAGTTGTTTGTTGTCAGATTGAGAAGTTTGAAGATAATCATTAAACATTTCGATAATTCGTGACCAATTAGCCCAATAAGTATCTCCAAGAATCACAGGCTTTTCGTCATCAGGAGTAAGATAAAGGAGGAAGTAATTATTGTTGTTTTTAGTTTGTTGTTGATGCCCATCTAATTGTTTCTCATTAACAGCGTTTGGCTTTATCTTACTCTCAATAAACAATTTAAAAGAAAAATTGCTTTCAAGAAGTCCATCAGGAATTGTTTCAATTCCTTTTACTTGTGATTGAATTTCAATTTCACTGCTCGGCAATTGTATATTGAGTTGATTTGTCATAAAACGAATGAAATCTTCTCCCCCAATTTTACAAATTTGTAAAAATGCCGCAGTAACTCTGTTTTCTGCTTGTTTATATTCTCCAAATATTGATATGTCTTCTATTTTTATTTCTCAATTTCCGTTTTTACCAACATTCCATTTGCAATAAAATTATCATTTTCGGAGAGTTCAATTGTATATGTAATTTTCCGTTCGTTAATATTTTCCATACTAATAATTTCCGAAAAAATATTTTTTTCGGGGATAAAAATTTTGTCGCCGACTTTTAAACTGCTGACTTTTATTTTTTGGAAATAATTTTTGTTTGCCTTTTCTGCATCTACTGCCGCCCAAACATTTTCTTCAATCCAAAATGGATGGTCGGCAGTTGTAACTATTTCATTGCCGGAAAATTTTAATTTCACAAGATTGCTATGTTTTATAGAAATCAAATTTGTTACTTTTGAATCTATCAATTTTTTATTTTCAAAATCATAACTTTTTACAATATCGCCTTTTTTAATTAACTCAATGTTTTTCAAAGAATTATCGCTCATAAGTATTTTTGTTCCTGCGGCAAAACAATGTACATCCATTCCATCAAAATAAATTTCCGAAATTGCCGTATCATCATATTTCTCACCCGGATAAACTTCGAGAATTTCAAATTTTAACGTCCATTTCGGCAATTTGGCTAATTCTTCAAAATTATCTCCAATAGGTCGTTTTCTTCCGATTGGCTCAAATTCAAAAATCTGCTCACGGCGGCAATCTTCCAAATTCAAAACGGCAAACGGTTTGTTATCAACATACATTTTAAGTTTCTTTACACGAGAATTTTCACGATATGCCTTTTCCGATTTTACATAACCATTGGCAATAATAATTTTTGTAATCCTTGGTGAGATTTGGCTGAAATAATAAGTAAGATATTCGCCTATGCCATATCCTTTTACCCCTTCAACCCAAGCTGTTTCAAACGAAAAATCGTGAGCATTTTCGGGTAAATAATTAATCTTGGCATTGTTTGATTTTAAATATGACGAGGCTGAAACGCTGTCTGGACCTCCGCCGCAATACCAGCTGCAGCCTCCGCCCATGGTTTCCCAATAAGATCCCGTAGTTTCGTCAATGCCGTGTTTTTTAACATATTCTTTTTGTTTAGCGGTTAATTTATCAACGTCCCATTCAACTTTCGCCAAAGCGTCCATAATTTTCTGAAATTCAGCCGCACCTTTTTCGCTGAAATCCAAGTCTCTTCCGAATTTCGGAGACATTTCCTTTACATTTTGAGAATATGAAATTCCCGGCAATGTAAGAAAAATCAAAAGTAAAAATAATAGTTGTGTTTTCATGTTATGACTCCTTTTTTATCATCTATTAATATTTTTAAAATTTGCCAAACCGCTCGCTGCGTGCAGTTTTTTGTCTTTTGTTAATTGCCACTTTCCTCTCGTTTTGCAATCATAATCTGTTCTGCCGCGTCAATCTCTGACTCAAAGAAATCTCTAAGTGTTGCAAAAAAATTCACAACTTCTCCTGTTGTTCTGATTGACAATATAGTTTCCTTATCCATAAAGTAGCCGATGTTCTCGCTATAAGAATAATGTCTGCTGCCGATATGAAATAAGTTTTGGTCTATGTCATATTCTCTTATCCAATCCGTATTTGCTATTGTCAAGTCAAATTGGTGTAATCCAAGGTCGCTTAAAAATTTGAACAGCATCATCGCGAACTGTACTGTCAATGTCGTAATATTTAATCGCTTGTTCCTTTATAGGGTTCAGATCGCTGTTCAATGTATCAAGAAAATTTTTTATGTTGTTTTCATTGTCATCTTTTTTTAAATTTATTAATTCTACTTTTCGCGTTGTCGCTAAGATTGATTTTTCATTTATCATTCGTGCAGTAGCCAAACAATTGCCTGTACCTGAAAAATAATATATTTCCGAAACCATTTTCTACTCCATTTATTTTTGTGGAATAACTTTTATTTCTCTCCACCTTTGCAAAACCGCATTAAATCGCAAAGAATGACGAACAACAAAACGTTTAATAACCAGATGCAACACCACAAAATTGATAAATCGGTCAAATAAACTCTTGCGTTTGTACTTGTGGATTGCACGATAAAACTTGTCTGCTTTTCGCTTTATTTTCTTGAGAACTTTTGCATGTTCAAACGGATTGGAATTATGATTTAATTTTAGCACAAATTTTCCTGCGGGAATACCGCCAGCATATTGAAACATGGTGTTCAATATGCTAATTACACTTGAACCTCCTGCAATCTCATAGGTTGCAACCGCAAACATATATTTACCTTTCAATGCCTGCTCTACAACGATATGTCCGCGGTCAATATAATTTTTTAATAATCCTGTAACATTGCTTACATACGTCGGCGAGCCAATTATCACACCCTGCGATTGAGTAACCGCTTGATTGATTTCTTCCGCTTTGTCTTTAACGGGACATGTTCCTGTTTTGTAACAATTTTCGCAACCCAAACAGTTTTGCAGTTGATAATCAACCAAGTTAATATAGTGGATTTCTACATTTCCATGTTCTTCCAATTGTGTTTTGAAGGCTTGTAAAATTTTGCCTGTTGCACCGTTTTTACGCGGACTTCCGTTGATAATTGTTATTGTTTTCATTTAATACCTCTTATTGCTTTAATATCTTCAAGGCAGAAGAAAAGCCTTTATATCTTATTTTATTTTTAGTAAGCCAGCCTTCTACAGCATCTTCCGGACACATGTTAATACACCGGTAACAGCCCAAACACTTTCCCTTAGGATTTGGAAACCTTTCGAATTTCATCCGACCAGTAGGACAGGAATTTACACATAATCCGCATTCAATACATTTGTCCATATCCACTTTAGTTATAAACAAATGTTTTAAGACAAAATCGTTATAAAAATAAGAAACAAAATGCCGCAGTCCAAAACGAAATGATGGGGAGGCGCCGACCAAACCTGTGCTTATATATATGTTAAAAACATTTTGCAGTTCTTTACCGAAATTAATAATTTCGTTTTGGGTTTCGCTTGATGGTTCATTTTCATAATTAATTTTTCCGGAAGCCCTCTCTGTAGTCCATGAACCTTGAGCAAGCATTTCCTGTTGCGCTATGCAGATATAATTTTGCTTTTCTAACTCTGTCTTTAATATCCAGAAAGTATTGCTTAATGCACCTGCATAAGAAACAAATGTAAAACAAGGTTTTTTGGCACCCTCGGGTAACTTTTTTATGAACTCAAGTATATTTAATGGCGGCTTGTAAGAAAACACCGGACAAGCCAAACCGATAAGCTCATATTTTAAAATCATATTATCGGAAAACTGGCTGATTTCAATTAAATCACAACGACTTCCCGCCAGTTGCTCTATTCCGTATTTAATTAACTCTGCCCCGTATTTTGTATTACCGGTTGCGCTAAAATAAATAATTAATACTTTCATGGTATATTTTATAAACATTTTCTTTTTAAAATTGATTTGACAATTATTTTATGAAACGGTTTTACCGGAAAGAAATATGCTCTCCCCAGAAAGTTGTTGAAATGAACAAGTGTTGTCAAGTAAATAAATGAGTTTGCTCTGTCAATAAAAACCGATACTCTAAAATCAAGGTGTTTGTCGGTTTCGCCCATAACAATTTCATTTTCGTTCTTTTCAATCACGGCAAAATAGGTCGTTTGTCCTTCTCCTGTTTTTTTATTTGATTTTAACCCAAAAATCATGACAATTGAATTTCGTATGTTCATCAGCCAATTCACCCACTTCGGCAGTTTGAATATTTCGGCTGCAATTTCTTCCGCGCTGCTGCTTGTTGATTTGATTACACGATAAGTATCAAAATAATCAATTCTGTCAAATCCGTTTGAAATTACGGAATTTTCGGGAATTACTGTCAGTCTTGTTACTGTTTTCATTGGATTTCTATTTCCGAATTTAGTATTCTTTAAGTTCCGCAGCGGGGGCAAATACTTTTACGCTGAAACCAAGTTCCTTTACCGGGACAGTCTGCAAATAGCCTCCTGCAATGATTGTATAAATATTGTTTTTATCAATCAACATATTTTTCGAAACGACGCGCAGCGTGGTAATATCAACTCCGGCAGCCATAGATTCCGACAACAGAATCCTCATCTTGCTCCCCTCGCCCCGATAACTTATACCTGTTCTTTCAGAACCGTTATGAATAAGACTTTTACCGTCGTAAAAGAAATTTGTTTTTACGCCGTCCGTTGCAACAAATTTCAACGCGGAGGTATTAATATCTTCTTCTACCGGAGCAAAATGCGTGTGCAGCCGTTCTTTGTATATATACATATCTGCGGAAAGGAAGCGATATTTTGCCGGTTCAAGTTCTTCATACTTTTTTCTGTCATAGTTGAATATAAAAACCTTGTCAGCTTTTACAATGGTTTCGGCAGGATTATCTATATCAAAGGTATAAAAACCGTCCGGCGTATGGACAAGCGTTCTGTCAATCATCACGCCGCCAAAGTCATTTCCGCCGCCGGGCAGATGTATTGTCTTATAATTGTCGGAAGTAATGAGCTGGTATGTTTCGGGAAATATAATTTGCCATCGATTCATGTCTTTTCTAAAAAATTCCTGAGGGAGTTTGCCTGCATCCCGCAAATCGCCGTAATATGTAAAATAAAACTGTTTGTCGTCTGCAAGAATTGCCCGCGGATAACCGCCGTAATATCCCATCTCAAAATATTTGATTTTATCTTTATTGAGGTTTAGTTTTTGTATTTCTCTTGGGTTGTAATAATAAACAGATTCTCCGTAAGTGATATAGTTGCCCTGCGCATGCCAATGTGCGGCTGCATTGCCGCCTTCTTCAATCTTATGCGCCAGGCGGGAATTTTCGCTTATTTTCAATTTAAAAAAATAAAGCCCGTTTTTATCATAGAAATAGTTGCCGTGGATGTGTTTGATGGTATTCAAATCTAAAATATCGCTGTTGACAATTTTATTAAGACCGGACGGTTCAATGACATTTGTATTATCGTAAAATAAAAGGTTACCCTGCCTGCCGTACAAAAAATCATTGATGATTTTCAATCCATGTATTTTTGTCGTACTTACTATGTCTTGTCTGGAAGTTTTATATATATAATTTTTATCCCTCATATAAGTATAGTCATTAGAAAAGTTGGACAATAACTTAATGCTGTTCAAATCATAAACTTTAGGCAAGTCCTCCTTAAAATAAATCTCGCCGGCGAGTATTGCCATGAAAGTTTCATCATAAACAATCTTTGTATCAGGCTCGTAGGTAAAACCGTCCCATTCTCCACCGTCTTCATCTCTGCCGCCTGTCATCTTATAGCGGCTGATGATTTTGCGTTCAGGGTCTATTCCGCAATTGCCTATAAAGTATTTAGGCATTGAATTTCTATGGGAATTTCCTTTCATATTATAGTTATTTTTTGACACATTGTTATTCGCTGCCTGCCTGTAATCAGCTGCAATGACTGCAAGGACGCTTAAAATGATGATTGATTTTTTCATTTATAAATGATGATTCCCTTTTCATTTTTGATTTTTGATTATTCACTGCCGCTCTCGTTACTTTAATAATTTCCGGTTTTCAATATTTTCTAACACACTCATTTGTTGAATAGCAATTTGGTTTAACTTTATCAAACGTTCAGATTGAGGAAGTCCTTCGTTGACAAATACAGCGTTCAGGTTTTCCATATTTGAGAGACAAATCAACTCATTAATTGTTGCATAATCGCGGATATTGCCTTTGAGGTCGGGATTTGCTTCCCGCCATTCTTTTGCCGTAATTCCAAACATTGCGACATTCAACACATCGGCTTCATTGGCATAAACAATAGATGTTTGCTGCGGCGTAAGTTCGGCAGGAATAAGATTATGTTTTATGGCATCGGTGTGAATGTGATAATTTATTTTTGCCAACTCTCGCTTTGCCGTCCATCCAATCGCTTTCTGTTCATCTTCCTTTAGGCGTTGGAATTCTTTGACCAATAATAATTGAAATCTCGGACTTATCCACATCCCAAAATGAAATGCAATATCCTTATGTGCGTATGTTCCGCCATAGCGACCTGCTTTTGCCGTAATTCCAATCGCTCCGGTTCTTTCAATCCATTGTTTTACGGAAAGAACAAAATTGTTACTTCCTGCAGAATTTTTAATTGTACCGAATTCGGTATAATTAAAATCAGGATTGAATAAAATTTCCCATTCTCCTATATATTCTATTGTGCTTTTTAAACTAAGCCACTTTATGATAATATGTTCTTCCATCTGGCTATGCGCCATGTCTGTAAGAGAAATAAAATCAGCGTCTTTTATTTGAATTATGGTTATCTCTGTACCCGTTACTGTTATTTTTGCCATATTATTTCTTATTATGTCCTTTCCTTTCGGTTATTGTTTTTGTTTATGTTTCATTTTATATTTCATTATTTACTGCCGCTCTCGTTATTTTAATAATTTCCGGTTTTCAATATTTTCTAACACACTCATTTGTTGAATAGCAATTTGGTTTAACTTTATCAAACGCTCAGATTGCGGAAGTCCTTCGTTGACAAATACAGCGTTCAGGTTTTTCATTGAAGTTTTTTTTAACGAAATGTCAAACAGTTTTTTGTTTTGGCAGGGGTTTTGAATTTATACTTCACACAATGCGCAGATGCGCAGATGCAATGCACAATGCTCAACGCACAGCGCGCAATGATTTTTACTTCTTGAGCGCTGAACATTGCGCGTTGAGCATTGAATTTTGAGCATTGAATTTTGAGCTATCTACGGTTTCTGCTATAAAAGCTCAATCTTTTACAGCAGAAGCCGTCGCGCCTTAAACAGTTGCGTTACCTCGTCATTAAGGAAGGGTTCCGGAATACGCCATACTGCCACCACTACCTACAGCAACGAATTTACCTCCGCCATAAGCTATGCCCTCGATGGGAACAGTTCCAAATGTATTTGCAGTGCCGCTAACCGCTGTCCAATTTATGCCGTCTGGGGAATATGCCATACTGCCGCTATCACCAACAGCAACGAATGTACCTCCATCGGAGCCTATGCCACGGATGGTAGCAGTTCCAAATGTACTTGCACTGCCGCTAACCCCTGTCCAGTTTATGCCGTCTTCAGAATACGCCATCTTGCCGAGAACACCAACAGCAACGAATTTACCTCCGCCGTAGGCTATGGCACAGATGGTATTATTAGAAGCTCCAAATTTACTGTCGCTAACCGCCGTCCAGTTTATGCCGTCTAGGGAATGCGCAATCTTGCCGCTATCACCAACAGCAACGAACATGCCTCCGCCGTAGGCTATGCCTTGGATGGTAGAAGTTCCAAATGTACTTGCAGTGCCGCTAACCGTAGTCCAGTTTATGCCGCCTGTGGAATACGCCATCGTGCCGACATAACAGCCGGCAACGAATTTATCTCCGCCGTAGGCTATGCCATAGGTGGTATGAATTCCAAATGGACTGCCGCTAACCGCTGTCCAGTTTATGCCGTCTGTGGAATACGCCATATTGCCGCTATAACCAACAGCAACGAATTTATCTCCGCCGTAGGCTATGCCAAAGATGGAATTAGCACTTCCAAATGTACTTGCAGTGCCGCTAACCCCTGTCCAGTTTATGCCGTCTGTAGAATACGCCATCCTGCCGAGAACGCCAACAGCAACGAATTTACCTCCGCCGTAGGCTATGCCGTAGATGCCAGAAGTTCCAAATGTACTTGCACTGCCGCTAACCGCTGTCCAGGATGTTGGGTCAGGAATTGGGGCTGAAGCAGGTGTGACGCCGTCATTACTGCCGCCGCCTCCACCACCACAGGCAGAAAATGAAAGTAGAAGACAAATTGCTAAAATTGAAAGGTTTCTTCCGTTATTTAGAGAACGGAGAACGGAGAACGGAGAACGACCTTTTTCAGTATAGGGCTGAGAGCCCTTTGCGTCAAACAATAATTTTTTCCTCACTAAATTTTTTCCTCGTTTATTAGTAAATTTTTTAGATGTAATTTCAGCTGACAGTTTATTAAAGTTTTTTAAACGAAATGTCAAGCAGTTTTTTTTCAACGCACAATGTTCAATGATTTTTACTCATTGAACGCTGAACATTGCGCGTTGAGCATTGAAAATTGAGCATTGAATTTTGAGCTATCTACAGCTTCTGCTATAAAAACTCAAGATTTTACAGCAGAAGCCGCGCTTCCTTAAACAGTTGCGTTACCTTAAAGGGTTGCGGAATACGCCATATTGCCGAGAACACCAACAACAACGAATTTACCTCCGCCGCAGGCTATGCCCCAAATGACATGAGTTCCAAATTTACTGTCGACCGCCGTCCAGTTTTCGCCGTCTGTAGAATACGTCATCATACCGTTAGCACCAACAGCAACGAATTTACCTCCGCCGTAGGCTATGCCGGCGATCATATTAGTTCCAAATTTACTGTCGTCAACTGCAGTCCATGTTTCGCCGCCGTCTGTAGAATACGCCATCGTACCGTCATCACCAACAGCAACGAATTTACCTCCGCCGTAGGCTATGGCACGGATGAGAGTAATTCCGAATTTACTGTCGCTAACAGCTGCCCAGGTTTCGCCGCCGTCTGCAGAATACGCCATCGTACCGTCATAACCGCCGGCAACGAATCTGCCTCCGCCGTAGGCTATGCCATCGATGCCAGAAGTTCCAAATGTACTTGCACTACCGCTAACCGCTGTCCAGGTTTCACCGTCTGTGGAATACGCCATCGTAACGCCAGCACCAACAGCAATGAATTTGCCTCCGCCGTAGGCTATGCCGTTGATGGGATTACCTGCAAATGTACTGTCGCTAACAGCTGTCCAGGTTTCGCCGTCTGAAGAATACGCCATCTTGCCGCTAACACCTACAGCAACGAATTTGCCTCCGCCGCAGGCTATACCGGTGATCATATTACCTGCAAATGTACTGTCGCTAACAGCTGTCCAGGTTTCGCCGTCTGGAGAATACGCCATCTTGCCGCTAACGCCAACAGCAACGAATTTACCTCCGCCGTAGGCTATGCTCATGATGCCAGAAATTCCAAATGTACTTGCACTACCGCTAACCGCTGTCCAGGATGTTGGGTCAGGAATTGGGGCGGAAACAGATGTGGCGCCGTTATTACTGCCGCCGCCTCCACCACCACAGGCAGAAAATGAAAGTAGAAGACAAATTGCTAAAATTGAAAGGTTTCTTCCGTTATTTAGAAAACGGAGAACGGAAAACGAAGAACGACCTTTTTCAGTATAGGGTTGAGAGCCCTTTGCGTCAAACAATAATTTTTTCTGCATTAAATTTTTTCCTCGTTTATTATTAAATTTTTTAGGTGCAATTTCAGCTAACAGTTCATTGAAGTTTTTTTAAACGAAATGTCAAGCAGTTTTTTTCGACGCACAATGTTCAATGATTTTTACTCATTGAACGCTGAACATTGCGCGTTGAGCATTGACTTATTGGATTGTGTCCTAAAGTAAATTAAGCGGTAAATTTCTACCAATTAATTTCCCCAGCGGGGATATTACGTATGCCTTAATATAAAATATATTAAAATAAACTTGACTATTGTGTAGTTTTGAGTACATTTATACACTTTTCTAAGCTACATTAAGGATGTATTAATGGGTATGGAAATTATCATCGAATTTAACGAATCAGCGTTTCGACATGGTATAAGCGAAGAGGACATTAAACATTCCATAATTTCTTTTATCAAATTTTTCCAATCACCAAGTTTTTTTGGCGGGTCATCACTATTCACAAAATCATACGACAATCCTGCGCCTGCAAAAAGGACAAGATTATTATCTTTAATGACCTTTACTAAGTCTCTTGGTATTTGTACATTCATTTTGTTTCAATATTTTTCTTTAATCTACATAACTTTCAATTGTCCGTTCACACAGTCCGTTGACTTGCCTATAATGTGCAACAAGCGAAGCGGATTGCGCGACATTTCAAGAATATGCACATGTGAGCTTCAATCCCGCCTCTTTTCTAAACCCGTCGAAAATGACGGGTTTAAATTTGGGATTGTGCAGACTCCCATATTCCCAATAGTTCTATGGTATTTCTGTTTCTTATCCAGTTCTTTATCACATCATCAGTATGTTCGGCGTTTTTATAACGTGCGAGGTCAGTAATGCAAACATAATCTGCATCGTTGATTTGAATAATGGTTACTTCCGTATCTTTTACTGTTATTTTTGCCATATTCTTTTATCTTTTTTTATTTAACGTTTCATTTTCTACTTCATTATCTACTTTCGCTTAACTTGCGCCAAACAAAGATTGCCAAATTTTCAATGTTCTTCCTCTTCTCCCTTGTTTTTTGGCAATAATCCAACAATTGGAATACATACCAGCAGAGCGGCGGAAATAATCAACAGATTTATCTGCATTGAAGACACAATGCCCTTTGTGTTTATAAATGAAAAAAAGAAGGAACTGATAACAGCAATACCGATACTTCCCGATAATTGTTGAACAGCGCTTAATGTTCCGCTTGCGCTGCCCGCTTCTTCGTGTTGAATATCGCCGATTGCAAAATCGTAAATGGTTCCAAAACAGAAACCCATTCCCAAACCCATGACAAAAATAGTAGGAGCCAAAATCCAAGCCGTAATCTCGGAATTCATAATAAGAATAAAATACATTCCCAAAACTCCGGCAAGTGAAACAAGCAATCCGATAGTTATGATTTTTCTTCCAATTTTATTAATGATACCTGGCGTTAGCACGGAAGATACAATAATTCCCAATGACATAGGAATTAGTTGAACAGCTGCTTGGAAAGGAGAAGATTTAAGTCCCAATTGCAGAAAAAGCGATAAGACAAAATTAATACCAGCCACGATGGCAAAAAATATCAATCCCATAACCAATCCCGAAGTAAATCCTCGATTTTTGAATAGAGACGGCTTTATAATAGGATTTTTTGCTTTGAGTTGCCGCCATACAAACAAACCAAAAAATACCAATCCGCTACAGAGCATTGCAATTGATTTTTTATCCCATTCCGAATTTTCTCCGCTGATAAGTCCGTAAAGCCCCAGAAACATCATACAGCCAAGCAAGGCAGAGCCTGTTGTGTCCAAAACAACCGATTTGTCGCCCTTATCTTTGGGAAGCGTTTTGCAGGCAATGATAAATCCGATAAGTCCGATTACAAGATTTATCAGGAAAATGGAACGCCAGCCTGTATTCAATATATTCGCGTGTATCAAAAATCCCGCAACCACAGGACCCGCTATTGTCGAAATGCTGATAACCGGACCAAATGTCGAAAAGGCTTTCCGCATCATATCGCGTGGAAAGTTTTTTGTCATAATCGCCATTCCCTGCGGAATAAGCAATGCTCCGAAAGAACCCTGTAACAATCTTGATACAATTATCATAGTAGGGTTCACCGCAAGTCCGCAAGCCAAAGACGACAGGGTAAATCCTGCTAAACCGATAAGAAAAATCCTGCGCTGCCCATATTTATCTCCTAACCGTCCGCCTACGACCAAAAACACCCCCATTGCCAATACATACGAAGTCCCTAACCACTGCATTAAGGTTTGGCCTCCTTTTAAAGATTGGGAAATTACAGGGGCTGCAATATTTGTAATTGTGCTGTCGAGCATGTCCATAACATCTGCGACCAGTACAACAGCCAATATCAACCAAAGAATTAGTTTACTTTTTTGCATCTTCTTTAAACATTAATTTGTATTTTTTTGTTATTCTACTTATATTAACAAATGAAAACCGAAAATATTTTATGTCCACTACTTATTTTCTATT